>JAESGI010000200.1_pt1 | contig 40180 bp, 34 predicted proteins | sample 9269671 | NCBI WGS metagenome assembly JAESGI01 (sample SAMN14515641, study PRJNA621666) | algae metagenome | isolation source: Nostoc indistinguendum CM1-VF10 and co-occurring heterotrophs from gravelly... | place: USA: Clark Mountains, San Bernardino, California | collected 1998-06-05 | reverse complement strand
TATTTTCTCTATTCAACTCTCTAGTCCAACCCACGATCAATACACTAATTTCTCTGAATGCTAAAGCACAAGAGCAGGGAACTGCTTTAGGTTTGAACGCATCTTATTTAAGTATCTCTAATGGTATTGGGCCTATAATTGCTGGAACGCTCATTCATCAATCGCATCCCATAACCTACGGCTATCCTTTATATCTAGCTGGAATTTTAACTTTTTTAGTATTATTTTTAGCGGTAGTTAGCCGCCAAAGTTACGTGCCGCAATTAAAGTAAAAATATTAGATAGTCGATTCCAGGAGTAGTAGATTAAGTCAATCACTCCCAAGTGATATCTGGATTTTGGAATAGTGGCAATTGAATCACTTGGGTCTGTTTGGCATTATCCAGATTAGACAAGGAAATCCCCAGCAATCTAATAGTACGATTCTCCAAGTCAATCGATTTAAACAATGCTTTGGCTAATTCAAAAATCGTATCTAGCTCACCAATTGAAACAAACATTGTCTTACTGCGGGTTATCTGCTGATAGTCAGAAAACTTGACTTTCAGAGTTAATGTCCGACCTCGCGTTTCGTGCTGCTCTAGGCGTTGCTCGACAATTTGGGCAATCTGTTCGAGTTCCTGTAACATCTGGCTGATATCATTTAAGTCTTGTGCAAATGAAGTTTCTGCACCGATGGACTTACGAACCCGATTCGCCTCAACTGGGCGGTCATCTTCTGCCCTGGCAATCTTGTAGTAATATTGCCCTGCTTTACCAAAGTGGTGTGTTAACTCAGTCAGCGATCGCCTTTTTAAATCTGCGCCAGTATGAATCCCCAGTGAGTGCATCTTCGCTGCCGTCACCTCTCCAATGCCGTGGAACTTCTCAATCGGCAGCTGTTCTACAAAGGCGACCGCTTGCTCTGGCAAAATCACCGTTAATCCATTGGGCTTATTCTGCCCTGATGCCATTTTTGCAAGAAACTTGTTAATCGACACGCCCGCAGTTGCCGTTAACTTCGTTTCCTGGAAAATTGCAGTTTTGATGTGTCTTGCGATAGTAGAAGCATAGGTGATGTTTTGCTTATTCTCAGTAACATCTAGGTATGCTTCATCTAGTGCAACCCCTTCCACTAAATCACTGTAGCGTTTGAAGATAGCGTGGATTGCAGCAGAAATCTCTCGGTAAACATCGAATCTCGGTCTGACAAAGATAAGCCCAGGACATTTGGCAATTGCTGTTACTGACGGCATCGCGGAATGAATACCAAACTTACGAGCTTCATAACTCGCTGCTGCAACCACGCCTCGCTGATTCGGACTGCCACCGACAACTAACGGTTTTCCTCGGTAGCTAGGGTTGTCCCTCTGCTCTACCGATGCGTAAAAAGCATCCATATCAACGTGAACTATTTTCCTGGTTCTAGCGACAGATTCTTGTCCCAAGGGTAGCTCCACTACAAGCAGTCTCGCTTTTCACACCACTTTCAAAGAAGTAAATACAACATCAGTTTTATAGTATAACAGTACTAGATAAGAGATAAAATTACCTGCTGTCGTTTTGAGCAACTGTCTCCTGAAGGGGTGTTTGAGGGGATACATAGTTTTTATGTCATCAAGCAAGCGAAGAAAGTTTTTTAAGTAGAAAAGAGCGTACCTGGAATTGCAACTATATTAAATATTAAACAGCTCTAACTTTATTAGTTCAAAAACATAAAAGAACACACATGACCAGTAAAATAGATTTTCAAGGGGATATGGATAACGCAAGCGTTCCATTGGATCAACACAAAGAAGAAGTATTTCAATGGACAAAGCAGTGGTATCCTGTAGCAGTTGTGGATTTTCTAGATCCATCTCGCCCACATGCAATACAGTTATTAGGAAAAGATTTAGTCTTGTGGCGAGATAGTTTAAGTAAATGGTCAATATTTGAAGATTGTTGCCCCCATCGGCTAGCTCCTCTTTCAGAAGGGCGTGTTGAGTCTGATGGCACACTTTTATGTGCTTATCACGCTTGGCGTTTTGATTCGCAGGGAAACTGTGTGAGCATTCCCTAGTCGAAAGATCAGCAAACATCCTCTAAGCACTGCTCAAATTCAAAGTCATCTGCAATTAGTTATCCAACACAGGAACGGCAGGGTTTATTGTGGGTTTGGGCTGAGTCTGGTTCTGAGGCACAGCTTGAAAGTCAATTGAGGACACCACGAATTATTCCAGAACTTGAAGAAAATTCCAACAGAGTAGTTCATCTATTTTGGAATATACGTGATCTACCCTATGGATGGGATTTTTTCATGGAAAATGTAGCTGATCCTGCCCATGTCCCTGTTTACCACCACGGTCTAGTTGGCAATCGCTATAAAGATGCTAATTACTACGATATGCTTTGCATCAAGCAAATGTCTACTCAAGAAGGATTTTCTTTTGAAATTACACCGACTGCCCCCACAATTTCACAAGCGATTCACGACTTCCAACCACCTTGTCAGATGAGGATTGTTTCTACTTCCAAAGATGGTGGTAAGCTGATCTTGGCATTGTATGCTACCCCTACACGCCCAGGGTGGTGTCGTCATATTGGCTGTCAGGTCTTAGTTAAGAACGAGATGGGTAAGACTCCTAAAGGATTAGGAGTCTTTGGGCTACCAATGCCAACTTGGCTAGGACATGTTTTGTCATCCTTGTTCTTACATCAAGACTTAGTATTCCTTCATTATCAACAGAAGATTCTAGCTAAACGCCAAAAGGGCCAATGGGTGAACGCAGTTTATACACCCAATCCTCAAGATAAAATGGTAATTGCATTTCGCCAGTGGTTGGAGAAAAAAGCTGGAGGTAGTATTCCTTGGGCTTCAGGGTGTAATACCGATTTCCCCTTGCCCGAATTAGACAAACAAAAGCTTTTTGATGTCTGGACAACTCATACCCAACATTGCCAAGTTTGCAAAGATGCTTTGAAAAATATTAAACGCCTACGGGTGTTGGCTTACGGGTTATCTATATTATGCTTATCTGTTGCTGTAATTCTGGATGCAAGAGCCATAGCGGTAAAAGCTGCATTAGCATCTGCAAACCAAATACCTGAATCACTTTTAAAGATTTTTCCTCATACAGGATTCTGGTGGGCGCTTGGGGGTGCAACATCATTTGTACTTCTAGGATACTTGCTTGATAAATTTAGTTGCCTATTTTACGTTTACGAGTTTGAACACCCACACAATGATTAATCTACTTAAGGTAAGTCCTAAGAAAATTTATTCTTGCATTGATTGGGCGAGGTCAGAAGTTTCGTCCAATCGCCGAACTTGCACCTGTAATTAAAGCGTTTTTTCCTTTTAATCCTCTCATGATATATTTTCTCTCTAAATAGTTGATTTGTATAGATTTTTATTTGCTGACCCAAAGAATTTTGTCTTGCTGTGATGGACGTGGGGATTGTCCATCACAGTTACTAGTTGTGACATATAGTTCACCATCTGGCCCCATAATCGCCTCTCGCAGTCGTCCATATTTACTTTGTAAATACACCTCATGACGGAATGGCACTAAGATAACGGCAAACCTATTATTTATAGGGCTTTTGGGTATGGGGTGTGGGGTGTGGGGTGTAGTGATCAAGAAGTTTATTAATGTTCGCACTTCCATTCTGTTTTTCTTAATTTCTGGCTACACCCTACACCCTACCCCCTACACCCTGTCCTAGCAAGGATTTTAGCTTTTCTTAGTGCCATTCCCTCATGACGCTCGACTTATTGGGGAGACTTGGGGTTGAAGACGACACGCTGCAAGTGTTGAGAACGCAGAGCAGCAATAATTAAGCTACCCTTCCACTCAATACCTTTCTTTCGGTTAAGGGGAAAAGGGGAAGGGGAAAAGGGAGATAAAAACCTTTAACCCAAACCCAGTAACCTTTTTCCCAAACCCAATTTCAAGTTAAAAATGCTTAACCGAACAGTATTGAATTTTACAACTTCTATCTATAGACTTAATTAAACAAATCAATATACTAATATTACGATACATAGTTGTGGCATTTAAAAATATATACGCCTTGATTTTTGACCAGATATTTTGACCACACTTCAAACAAAAATTATTATTTATCCTCAACGATAAATAATTTTATAGATTTTATTTGCCTCATCTAAGATTTTTTCGACTCCAGAGTCGGCAATATTCTTGACATAGTTAATTTTTATTTCTTCTAGCATATCAATCAGTAAAGTTTGAAGTTCTTGAATATTATAATTTTTCTGCAATTCCATCTCTAATACATCCCGAAAGTTGGTGATTAAACGAGAGGTAAGTTCTCCTGCTACTGGGTCTGATAGTGCTTTGATTAAATTGTTATAGATTGAGTCAGATAAATCATGAGCCAGCTTTTCTGTTAATTGATGAGGTAAGTGATTTAAACCGGGGATGTTCCGTATTTGTTGGTAAAACGGAGATTGGTTGAGGGTGCTGGTAATACTGTGTTGCATCAAAGCTTCTATGTCAGGCTGAACTTGCGGTAAAACATCATAGACGCTGACGTTGACTAAGCGAGTAGCTATAGCGTTTACCTCATTCCTTCCATTCAATTCAACATAGGGTTTGCGGCTTTCTGGATGAAATAACCAGCGTGCTAAATCACCTTTGCGAATTGCATCTTGCATTTGGTCAATCACTTGTATACCTACCATTTCCGTGATTTCCTCAGCAAAGCTGATGGCGAAGTCATGATTTAATTGCGAACGCAACGGTTCAAGGTTGAGTAAATGTGCTTGGTAAAGGCGAATAGCGACTGGAATCACTCGTAACCAACGCCACAAAGGAAGCAACAAAAATAAATCGTACCAACGCCGCAGCATTGCTTCTAGCCAGTTTAAATCAGGATTACAGCGACTGATATAAAAAGTACGTGCGAGAAAATCCAAGGCAAAAATCACGATAAAAGGTAAGTCAATCAGCCAAAAGCGACTGATAAAATTGCCAAATCTATCAATATCTCGAGAATAATTACTATTAATTAGGGTGCGAATCTGTGAATTAAAAAAGTTGATTTCTGATTGCCATCCTATTTGTGAAAGATAAGCTGGACTCCAAAATATATTAAAAGCTTCTCTAGCTAATTTTTCATTTGTTCGCAAGCGGATTTCATTTTTAATCTTTGCTAAAGTCCCACTTTTATTGGCAACATCAAATGGATTGTCTTCAATCATTTGCTGGCTGAAAAGGCGTAATTCACCCAGCGAATTTTCTACTTGGGGTGACTGCAAACCAGCCTGTAAAACCTGCTCTTCTAATTCTGTGACTTTGTTGAGATAGTTTTGGGTTTCTGGGTGAGGTTGAATACCCTTAATTGGGTCATAAGCTTGGGTAATACTTGGTAAGACCTGAAAATACAAGTCTCGCCAGTGTATATAGGTCAAATCAAAAAAGACCAAACATAAGTTTAGCAACGCTAAAACGGCAACTAATCGTTCAAACCAAAGGTTGCGATAAGTAGGTGATTTTTTGATAGCTATTGTTGATGTCATAACTAAAAACTTAAGATTGGCTTTGAGTAACGCTAATTGTTACTTTACTTACTAGAGTTTTTGTGCTTTGTACGTCTATCGAGGTAACTTGCGTACAAGACTCATCTACATAAAAACCAAATTGGCTTTTAAAATGTGAAAAGCTCGGTGTTTGAAGTTGTTGACTAAGATATGACAACAATCCGGTATCTGGATCTGATAGAATCTGGCGAACGATGGGGATTTGTGTCATAAATGTTTTGCGAGTTTTAAATTAAACCTTTCTGAACAATTTCACTTGATTTAACCACTCTGGGACATCCATCAAACTGACGAAACTTAGCTCAATCACTCTGCTGATTTACTTAAAACATCTTTTGTGCTGCAATTTGCCAGATATTGATAAAATCTTCAGCAAAAGACTGGTATTTTCCATAGATTTACAGTAAAGTGTTTATTCCGTGCAAATTATTTATACTTACCTTCCCCAACTGGGAGCCATCCAAATTTTTTGCCAATGCCTTTGAGGGAATAGCCAATGAATACTTCTAATGAAATACAGATACATACAAAAAAAATCATCAAAAAATCTGAGAAGCTGACTTTGAAGCAAATGATGGAAATCGAAAAAGCCGAAGACCAACTTCAAGCAGCTAATACTATTGAGATACAGACAAAGAAAATCATCAAAAAATCCGACAAGCTTACCCTGAGACAGATGAAGTTAATCGAGGAGGCAGAAGACCAACTTCTTGAAGCTAATACTGTCAATTCTCCAGCCCCTGTGGTTGAGGTTGAGGAGAAACCAGTAGCAATTTCAGAGCCTAGAGTTCCTGACTATATTCCATTCCTTGACAATCCTCCAGTACAATCTGTGGGCAATTCCGGCTGGCAGGTTTCTGATGTCTGGCGGGATATTCGGGTGGATAGCTTCTCGAATTAAACCGGAACTAAAACAACCGCCTGAGCAACTTTGTAAACTATCTTTGCACCAAGTCAAAGCTATAGTTGCATTGTGCTTATAATAAGTTACGGCTAACTATAACTGGAAGTTAGCACCCTGTAAATGGTTATCGCTTGGATTACGCATCAAAGGCGATACCAAAACAAGCAAAATTTATCGGCAGCGTAATAGTTTCTGTTCCGTTGCCAACATGCACCCTCCGCGATCGCATGTTGGTGAAAGTGTTGTATATCAAGAAAAGTAGTATTAATCGTAGTTTTAGTCGGACAAAAGATAAGGGTATCTTATTTTGTCTTCCACTGCGATCGTGTATACTGAATTTTTAAATTCAGAGCCACCCAGTGCGATCGCATAATTTAGTGAATAACCCTGAACTAAATAATTTACCTCCGATTAAACTCATTCCCCTGAACGCTGAAACAGTATCGTTCCCTGGGCGCACGGCTAGTACAAGACCACCAACCGATATCCGGTGGGTAAAGGTGCTGGAATTTTTACGCAGCAATAACCTTGCGCCGAACAGTCGCAAGCTTTATGAGCGCGAACTCAAAAGGTTTTTGACTTGGAGTGAGCTGCACTATCATTAGCTACGCCCCCGTCACTTCGCACTATATAAAGAGTATCTGCGGGATGAACTGCGGACTGATGCAGGTAATCCCCTTAATCCCCTTTCAAAAAGCAGTATCAATGCAGGAGTTGCGGCACTCAAAAGCTTTTTCAAATGGATGTGCTATACGTATCCTGATATTATTGCTACTAATCCCACGCTGGGGATAAAACTGGAAAAGGTGCCATTGCCAGCAGCCCAGAGTTTAACTCCTGAACAGGTGGAACGGGTTTGGTCAGCGTTGGAATTGCTGGGAGAAACAAAGCAACGCGATACAGCACTCGTTCACATTCTCAGTCATGGACTCCGGGCTGGGGAAGTTGTACAGCTAAATGTTGGCTCATTTGATGGCAAGCTGCTGTTTTTACCAGACACTAAAACTAATGAACCGCGCCTAGTGCCACTGCGAAAAGAGAGTCGGGAAGTTTTAGCAGAGTATTTGCTTACGCGCGAACAGCAAGGAGAGGTGTTAAACAGCGACTCCCCACTGATGATTTCACACCATGCTTCATACAAAGGTGAACGCTTGAGTTATCACGGGATTTACTTTGCTGTAGAAAAAATTGGTGAAATAGCTCACATTGAGGATTTACATCCTCACTCCTTTCGCCACACCTATGCCACTGACTTATTGCTATTGGGAGTTGACCCCAGTCATGCACGAAAATTAACAGGACATCAAAGCGAGAAAGCGTTTCGGCGCTATACGCTTCGCAGTGAGCAAGAAGCTGCGTAGTTTACCACCGTAGGCATCGCTGCTTATTATCGGGCAATCGGTGAAGAGGAAGCAGAGTAGACTATGCCCAAGCCGTTAGATCCCAAGTGTCAGCTATGTGCCAAGTTATCAACTGCCCAAGCTAAAGTTTTACATGGAACAGCAGGGGACGGGTGTTGGAATCCAAAAGTCTGCCACAATCGCCGCTCATTCTATCGCCACCGCTCCCAGAATAATTCAGCAGAAATTGATGCGATGGGCTACGCCCGACCGGAGGTCATCGCAGTCGAACCACCAGCAACATATTTTGCAGTGCTGTACTTGTATAAAGAATCAGGGGATAAGCCATTGCACGCTATGTCGGCAGAACTGTGGCTGGGACAACAGCCTATTTGTCGCTTAGAACCAATTCACTGCTTTGGGTTAACGGCTGGCAAGATCCGCGCCTATACAGATCAGGTGTTGCAGGCTTTTGCCAGACAATATAGTGTTTCACTATATCAATATAAGGATATGTTTGAAATTACCTCAAGTTACTGCCCAGTGCGGCCTTGCCCCTTGCATCCACAATCTTAGAGATGACTACGTATCGTCAATTAACAATTTGGGATGTATTAGATGAGTTGTCAGAATCTCCACCAACTTCTTCCCTTGATGCTATGTGGGATTGTTTGGATGCCGAGCTAGAAAATTTACCCTTGGAGGCACAGTTATTAACCGCAGCGCTTGCCTTTAGTCAAATTGCGGATATTCTTAAGTCTCGTGCCGAAGTGCTGTTGCAAGATACCCGCGAGCGCAATAGTCTTTTGGGGCCTGTTGTTAACACCGATCTCTTTGCTGGTCTAGTGCGGACAACAATGCACCTAGATTTAGATGATTTGATTGAACCGCAAACACCACAAACCTTTAAACCACATGGCCCACACCAATTTTCATCTCCTACTGAGTTGGGTAATTCTGTCGCAGCACCTGTTGAAAAAGCGAATGTTTTGGCAATGCTCGATGAGGTGACAACTTTAGAAGATGTCCGCAATTTGGCATCAGATGAGGATGTGGAAAAATGGCAGAGTGCAATCGCTAATTACCTGATCAATGTCAAAGATGAGATTTCTTTGGTTAAACTGCAACGTGTGTTGCAAATGCCGATGGTAGAAGTCTGGTTGGGATTATTGCTGGGTGGGTTTACACTAGAACAGCGTGGTGATTTTTATCACAACCATAATGTCTGGGTGAAAAGCTCTTCAATTATGACCAGCAACATCCTTGAGGGATGATGCTTTCAAAGTTGCTCATCTTACGATTACAGTGACACCAGTCCAGGCTGGCTACGAGCGGCGACGACAGCTTTTGTCCCTGTGACATTGAAAGCGTTAAGGGCGATCGCGTAAACTTGACATTCTCAACAGGCTGCACTCAAGCAGTACGCAAACGCGCAATATCCCGAATCGGGGGCGCACCAAATAGGCGAGAATATTCGCGGCTGAACTGTGATTGACTCTCATAACCAACTCGATAGGCAGCATTAGCCGCATCAGAGTTTTCCGCCAGCATCAGGCGACGTGCTTCCAAGAGCCTTAATTGCTTTTGATATTGCAGCGGACTCATGGATGTCACTGCTTTGAAATGGTGATGAAATGATGAAGGAGACATCCTGGCAAGTTCTGCCAGATTATCAACCCGCATTGGCTGGACAAAATCAGCCTTGATCAGCTTGATGACTGAAGCAATCCGCTGCATATTGCTACCAGATGTTGCAATCTGGCGAACCGCTTCGCTTTGTTCCCCTATCAAAAGGCGATAGTAGATTTCGCGGATAATTAGCGGTGCCAAAATCGGGATGTCTTGGGGCGTATCCAAAAGCCGTGCCAGTCTGATCGCACAATCGAGCAAGGGAGCATCGGCAGTGCTGACGAATAAACCTCTGATAGAGTTCTTTTTCTGGCTTTCGATTCTCATACTCAGAGGCTTTGCCAACGCACTGGGTTGGGACGTAATGATATCGCAGAGTTGACGGGGATCTAAATTTAGCTTGAATCCTAAATACGGCTGTTCTGGGGTTGCCTCGACAATAAATGCGCTCAACGGCAAATCAACCGAGACGACTAAATATTGAGCAGCGCCATAACAATAGGTTTCCTCACCCAGCAAGACTTCCTTTTTACCCTGAACTAGGATGGCGAGAAGCGGTTCACTGACGCTATGTAGTGCAGTGGAAACAGACGATTCTCGCTGAAATTCTAGTTGTTCTATCGCTGTTTTATGAAAACCATTGCCTTTGCCCTCGGTTTGTTGAGTGACTAATGCCGCCAATTCATTGCATTGATCTGCGATCGCCATACGGTTCCTTAGCTTATTGAACCCCGCTTCGTTGAACATTGTAGAACATCCTAATCGATTCATGAAATCTGAATTTGGAGGATTAGGCAATAAAATGCGAGGTCTGTGTATTTAAACTCATTGCTTTGACTCCTAGTATGAACACATCTGTTTCAAGAAAACAACATCAAATTTCCAGTGACATCAAAAAAATAGGAGATTGCAATGTCGAACGTAAATGGAAAAGTCATTATCATCACTGGAGCCAGTAGCGGCATCGGTGAAGCTACAGCTCGGATGCTGGCAAAAAATGGCGCAAAAGTTGTTTTGGGCGCACGTCGCACCGATCGCCTTGAAACTATTGTCAAGGACATTGACGCAGAGGGTGGCATAGCTGAATATCAGGCGCTCGATGTGACTCAACGCAGTCAGCTAGAAGCGATCGTGCAACTTGCCCAGAGCAAGTTTGATCGCGTCGATGTCCTGATTAATAATGCTGGCATCATGCCGCTATCGACTCTCGATCAACTGAAAGTTGAAGAATGGGATCGCATGATTGATGTCAATATCAAAGGGGTCTTGTACGGCATCGCAGCAGCGCTTCCCGTCATGAAAGCCCAAAAGTCGGGTCAGATTATCAATCTTTCCTCGATTGGTGGACACGCAGTGTCTCCCACTGCGGCTGTTTACTGTGCGACTAAGTTCGCGGTTGGCGCTATTTCAGAAGGATTGAGACAAGAGGTAGGTGGTGACATTCGAGTAACGGTGATTTCGCCGGGAGTCACAGAGTCGGAGTTAGCCGACAGCATCAGTGATGAAACTGCCAGAATTGAAATGCAGAAATTTCGCAAATTATCCATTCCGGCTGAGGCGATCGCCCGCGCAATTCTATTTGCAATCAAACAGCCTGATGATGTTGATGTTAGTGAAATTATTGTCAGACCTACAGCTAGCCCTTACTAAAGCATTCAGTTTAGCGCTCTAAAATTAATAAATAGTCTTAGGGTGAGGATGTGCTGCACGAGTGCGGCGTATCCTCACTTGTTTAGGACTACCCGCAAAAAGATAGCTAGCTTGAATCGAAGACGGCTATTTTATCTTAAACCTACCCAGTTTTCTCCAACTTCGTTAACTCATTGGACTTTGGACAAAAAGAAGATAGTTTGCGAGTGTAAGTCGCTAAACAAAAACTACGCATCATAAATTACCCCAGTTATTTTTCAAACTGAGTCCAACTGAGTTAAACGGCTAAAGCCTAAGAAAATTTACGCGGCTTCTTGTTTATCAGGTGTTGATTTTGACTGCTTCTTGAGCACAGGATGCTTAGTGCGTTGCGTTTGAGCCTGACCTTGAACTCGACCGATTGAATAGCTATATTATCACTTTGGCTGTCTCCAAACAAGGTTGTACTCTCTCTCAACAGCCGCCAGCAGCAAAGCGTGCAAGGATGACAGATAAGGTTTGGCAAAATCCCCAATTCTTGCAACTGCAAAATACTTGAAACCCTTGATTTATCGTTACAATAGTATTAGTAGCTAATAACCTCCAGAGGGCTAGTCTGAGCGCTATTGAGCTTACTCGTCGTCAGAAGATTCCTTTTCTTCTTCGTCATCCTTGTCAAAATTTGTATTGCTGAGGGAGACTTATGGGTGAATCGAAACGCCGAAAGGCAATCTTAGGCAATCACTATGGTTTGCCTAATATTTTCAATGAAGTCCAATCAATGTGGACGCAGATTAATTTCTCGATCAAGCGAGTCAAAGATTCTGATAATGGATGTTTACTTGTTCAATGTTCCAACAACGACCGAGGATTCCATCAAGACACTATTGCCCAAGTTCAAAAAGAAATAGAAAATTGGAAATGTGATTTGGATATTCCTATCTTGATACAAGTTCTCCCGAGAGGAGTTAAAAATTCAGAAACTAAACTTTTTGATGGGTTCGTTACCCTTTGGTGCAATTGTCCGGAATTTGAATTGTGGCGAGAAATATTTAAAACTAAACGAGTTTAGTAAACTTTGTTGCATTAAATTATTGTTTCCTCGCTGCACCATCATTTCTGTTGCCTCCACGCGATTTTGTACTCCCGTTCCACAACCGCCAGCAATTTTGCCTGCAAGGATGATAAATAAGGTTTGGCTTGTTTCCCCAACCCCTGCAACAGCCAATCTACAGCCTCGTCACGGCTAGCCAGTTGATGCAACTGCCGTAACCTCACACATAACTGCTGCATAAAAAAGCAATCTTCATCAAGTAATTTCAGTGATTTCATCTGTTCGATTTTTACGGTGTAGTCGCCGTCCCATGTCTGAAATGTACAACTGTATATTTCAACGTGGCTGACCACTCCCCAATAACCCGCTTTACCCTTCAAGTCTGGGTTATCCTTTGGCAAGAGAACGCATATCTCTCCAACGTGGTAAGGATTGGGTACTTTTATGCTTTCGCGTATCCTATCCACAACGTCTTTCACTATGCGACCAGAGGGAATCTTATTGCCAGCTTGCTCTACTGCTTGTTGCCATACATTCGCTTGTACAGCCGGTTCCAACTCAGCTTTTGCCAAAAACCGCAGTTGTCGTTCGTTGGTCGGCATTGGAATTTGCTGACCATTGGTCGGCAAAAACTTAATTATGATTCTCGTAAACAGCAGTAGCCGAAATCTTCAAGTACGCTGCATCACGGCTGTAACCAAAGCGTTCCCGGCAGTATTCTTCAAAAGTTCGGTGCGTGGAGCGGTATAGCCGTCTGTCTCTCAACTCCATTAACGCCTGACCCGCTGACAAAAATGCCCTTTCTACCTGACGTTCCAATTGCAAGCGTAAGCTTTGTTCTTGGTCGGTCAACTCTCTTACTTCAACAGCCGTCACCGTAATCGTTGCTGAGGCTGGGTTATCCTGTCCAGAAGTATTTTCCTGTGCAGAGTCGCTTGCTGGCTTTGGTTCACCAGATGTCGCAGGGGTAATTTTCTTGCGTCTGGATGGTGGTTTGTTCATTATTCCACCTCCAGGACAAATTGGCTCGTAGCAATATTGAGTTGTGTCATCATGAAAATAGAGTTTTTTATTTATACCCCCATCCTTCAAATAGGCTGGGGTTTTTCATTGCTTTTTATATTTTGCACCGATGAAAGAATACTTTGACGAAAATCAGTCCAATACTACAGTTAACCAGAAAAACTTCGGAAGTCAGGAGCCTGAATGCAATTCTGACTTCTGAATTCTGACAACTGAATTCAATTTCAGCTTATTCTAGAAAATACCCTCTTTAGCACATGGGTAAAACAACGGCTAATGCTTGATTATTTGACTGCGGGTATTGCATTTTGGATGACTTTGTTTGGAGTACAAGAGTCGTTGTTAGAATTTCGCCTGGGTTATCTCGGTCGCTACTGGTTTCTTGCCATTAGTGCTAGCTTACTCCTGAGCTTTTTGCTCTCTGCCCCGATTACTATCACGCTAATCATTAGATTTGCAGTAGATCCGTTTACTTTTCCAGGTAATGTTATTCTTTGTGCTATCGGTGCGGTAATCTTTGGTGTGATTCTTAGTCTGGTGCAATGGCTGATACTCCGTCGATCCGAGATGACGCCAAGAGTCTTTGCACTGATCAATACAGTTATTGGAACTTTCGTTTACTTCCTACTGGTATGGTTCAATGAGGGTACTCTGGAGTGGAGCGGTAATCCCTTGGCGGCTGGAAAACTGTCCTTGTCTTTTTAGCTGGTGGTGCAATTACCGGAAGTGTCACAGGTAAGGCTTTGGATTTTTACTGTAAGCGAGTGGAGCAGCGATTAATTCAAATTGAGAGAGACAAGGTTGAAAGAGAAACCAAAGAGAGAGAACGGATAGAAACAGAAATACGTGAAAGGGAAAGGCAAGAAATAGAAAAGCTAGAAAGGGAAATTTTAGAAAGAAAAAGGATAGAGAGAGAAATCGCTTTGGAGGAAGAAAGAAAGTGGTATGAAGAACACGGTGATGATGATTTCGATTATGAGGAAGATGAAGAATAATATCTAGGCTTCGTGTTATCAGTTATACAAAATAATACAATCTTAACCATACAATTTCTACTCAATCAGAGTATATATTTAATATGGCTATCAAATACCCTCTTTTACTTGCACTGTTATCCCTCTCTATTATCTGTGTTGGTACGGCTTCCGTCTCTGCACTCTATTTACCAATACCAACAGCACTAGCACTTATAAAGGATGACCAAAAGCCCCCATCAATCATGAGTTTTTCTCTCAACGATTTTACAAAAGTTTTTATTTCATAGGATAAAAATTTCTGTGATGTGGTATTAATATGCTAATACACTGATACACTGTTTGAAGTTCCCTGTCAGATTTAGTCTGGTGTTTACTCGGCTTTCTTTTGCTTTATGGAAAAAATATATGATGTTGTAATTGTTGGTGCTGGCCCCGTTGGATTAGCAACTGCTATTGGCTTACGCAAGCATGGTATAGAAAATGTTCTTGTTATCGACCAAACTCGTACCTTCCGTCAGGTTGGTCATGGGTTGGATCTTCTCCCAAATGGATTAAAAGCTCTCAAATGTTTAGATTCTAACGCTTACGAAGAGGTCAGGAAAACTAGTGTTAGGCTCTTTAATCCTCAACAATCTAATAACGAGAAAACTATTAAAACTAATCAGGAACAAAAACCTCCAAAGACTTCTCCTAGATGGGTTTACAAAAATTTGCAGGGGCAGTTAATTCGATCAATACCTCTTGGGTTCGACGACTGGTTTAAAGATTATGGGGAAGGTCGAGTGTCAGTTCCTTGGTATGATTTGCAGACAACCTTAAGACATCTACTACCTCAGGAGCAGGTTCAAGCTAATCACCGTTGCATCAATGTTGTGGATGAACCAGAAAATGGGTGTGTCCGAATAGATTGCGTATCTAATACAAGCATAGAAACCAACCTCTATGCTCATTGGACAAACGAAAATAAACATAATGATACACAGTTCGAGAGTTCAAATACTGCCCCCAAACAATTAGAAACAAAATCGCTTCGATCTAAGTTAATTATTGCAGCAGACGGGATTAACTCTACAATTCGTAAAGTTCTTTACAAAAATAGTCCATATTCTGATTTTGCACAGCCTAAATATTCAGGATTTGCAGCAATATCTTGTATGGAAACAGATGAAATACCAAGTGAGCTGTGGACAGAATTACAAGATAAATTTTTTCAAGACTCATCAATTGTAACACTCAGTAATGATCAAGTATTTAGTGATCAACCTTGGATAGAAAAACCAAGATTGATGTTATTTCGTAAACGAAGCAGTCAAGTTGGATATATCATAACTCTGGCTTTGCCTTTGGATTCATTACAGGGCAAGTGTGGAAGTTCTTTGATTAATTTAGCTGTACAGGAGTTAGAAAAGGGAGGCTTTCCTCACATACTCAAGCAATTAGTGGGTAGCTCTCCCCCTACTAATATGCAGCAGCGCCCATATTACATTCACCGCGCTACCATTTCAGATCCTATCCAAATTCCTAGCAAAATTGACATTAATACTGAAGAGTACCCTGTCAAATTTCAACCACCCTGGAGTAGCGGGCGAGTTGTACTGGTTGGTGATGCAGCACATGGAATGCCTCCGTTCACAGCTCAAGGGGCTAATCAAGGACTTGAAGATGCACTAGCTATTGCAACGATTCTTGCTAACATCGCTCTCGAAAATAACTGGGATAATAAGCAAGCTATAACCACAGCCTTTGAGAAATATGAGCATCTTCGTCGCCCATTTGTGACATATGTCCAAAAGGCAACATTGACAGGTTTCCCTCACTCGTCAAATGAAAAGTGGCAAGAATATCACCAACAGGTATATTGCCGTAATTTTGACCAAGTAGTAGAAGCGTTGTTGTAAAAGCCTCTGTGAACAAGGCATAGTTAGGACGCAAATTAATTTTTTTCTCACCTGGTATCATCTGTACCACTTGAAATAATTTTTCTGAGTTAATTGGACTTGATAATTTTCTTAATAAAAATAATAGCCAGACTTTGTTCTATGAATAGCAAATGCATTTTATTCATTCATTAATCACAAATATAAAAGAGGGGCGTTCAGTGAAACAGCGTGCTACACAATTCTGGAGTATTGAAGGTAGCATCCTCTTTTTTTTGCTGGGCTCTCCATCAGTTACAGCACAAGTTCTACCAGATAAAACGTTACCCGTTAGTTCTATTGTTACATTACAGGATAATACCAGAGTCATTGATGGAGGCACTATCAAGGATAGCAACTTGTTTCATAGTTTTGAACAGTTTTCTATTCCTACAAGCAGCACGGTTTTATTTAACAACGCTCAAAATATTCAGAATATTTTTGGTCGTGTAACAGGCTCATCAGTTTCTAACATAGACGGGTTGCTCAAAGCTAACGGCATAGCCAACTTATTTTTAATCAATCCCAATGGGGTTATCTTTGGAAAAAATGCACGATTAGATATTGGTGGCTCGTTTTTTGCAAGTACTGCCAGTGCTGTCAAATTTGCTGATGAGTTTGAGTTTAGTGCTACCAATCCTCAAGCGACACCCTTGTTGACTGTTAGTGTTCCTGTTGGCTTACAACTGGGGAGCAATTCAGGTGCAATTCGGGTACAGGGTACAGGTCAAGGTTTAACTGCTCCAAGTACACTGCGTTCACCAATTATTAGGGGTAGTACCTTAACTGGTCTCTCAGTACAACCAGGTAAAACATTAGGTTTATTAGGGGGTAATGTCACTTTAGAGGGTGCCACTTTGACAGCAGAGGGAGGAAGGATTGAACTGAGCAGTGTTGACTCTGGTATGATCAGCCTTATTCCAATTGTTCAAGGGTGGACTTTAGGATACGAAGAGGTATCTTCTTATAAGGACATTCATTTGTCTCAACAAACCTTAGTGGATACTAGCGGGAATAATAGTGGCTCTATTGCTATACAGGGCAAGCTTATCTCATTAAGCGATGGCTCCATAATTTTAGTTCAAAACCAAGGTTCACAACCTTCGGGCGGTATTAGTATCAATGCTTCTGAATTACTGAAATTGAGCGGAATCTCTCCAGATGGAAGATTTCCTAGCATCTTGCGGACTGAATCTACAGCTTCTGGAAGTGCAGGAGATATAGACATCTCCACTAAGTGGATGGTTATTCAGCAAGGAGCAGGTATAAGCAGTAGATCCTATAGTTCTGGCAAGGGAGGTAGCATTAATATCAATGCCTCTGATTCTATAGAATTGCTTGGTTTTTCACCCTCTAATCCTTTTATTACCAGCAACATCACTACTAGTACTTTAACTACTGGGAAGGCAGGAGACATCACAGTGTCAACAGGGCGGTTGATAGCTGAGGATGGCGGAGTGATTATATCTCTAACTCGTGGAATCGGCGCAGGAGGTTCGGTGACTCTGAATGCAACCAATTCTGTACACTTACTTAACTCTGTGGAATTGATTAATTCAGATAGAGAGTATGTTCCTAGCTATTTAGCTGCTTCAACTTTTAGTGCAGGAGATGCTGGCAATCTAATAATAAATACATCAAAAATGGTAGTGGGGGATATGGCAACAGTTAATACTTCCACTATAGGCTCTGGCTCTGCTGGAAGTATTACTATAAACGCTTTCGATTTAGAGATACGCAATAGGGTAAGTTCATCTGCGATTATACCAGATTCAGACACCCAAAAAGTATTCGGAGTTCCTTCAGTACCAAGTGGCTCCCCTGGAGAGGTAAATATCAATACTAGTAGTCTACGTATCACAGATGGTGGACAAGTTAGCGTTAGCAATGAGGGAACAAGTACTGATGCTGGAAGGCTTACAATTAATGCTCGGTCAATTACTTTAGATAATAAAAGCTCTATCACTACCGCAACTGCTTCCGGCGAAGGCGGCAATATCGACATCAATACACAGAATTTACAGCTACGCAACAGTACTATTAGTGCAACTGCCGAAGGTAACGGCAATGGCGGCAATATCAAGATCAATACACAGATCCTAACTGGTTCAGAAAACAGCAGCATAAAAGCTAATGCATTCGAGGGGCGCGGCGGTAATATTCAGATAAATGCTCGTGGATTATTTTTATCTCCCGATAGCTCTATTACCACACGTTCACAGTTGGGAGTTGATGGTACAGTCCAGATCAACAGCTTTAACGTTAATCCTACTGGCATTAAAGCAGCCCCAGAAATTGTTACAGAAACTCCTAATATGGTATCGGGTTGTGCTGCACAATCAGGCACAGGAAGTGATATGTTAATTGTGGCTAGCAACAGTCCACCGCCTAAATTTGACGAACATCTAGATAGTCAACCTATCTGGCAGAAAAATTCTGTTTCATCTAAGTCCGATGAACTTTCATCTAAGTTACAGCTATCAATAATTAAAGAGACTACGGAAATTGTTGAAGCTCAGAGTTGGATAATAGATTCCAGAGGGAACGTCGAATTAGTTGCGATAGCGCCTAATCAAGCTACACCTGATAGCTTTTTTTCTACCATTCCGTGTACATCGGTCGATTCTGTAGCAGAACTTTCCTATCCAGCAACACAGTAAAGCGATGATTAAATGGAGATATTGCCTAAAACATGCTCTTTTAGGCATTCTAGCTTTATCAATAGTTTTAACTCAATCATCTCTATTGCTGGCTCAGTCAACGGAGAAAGAAACACATATACAACAGGCTGAACTTTTAACCCAAGTGGGTAGAAAACAATTAAATCAAGGTCAAGCAGCAGAGGCTCTTGACAGCTGGCAACAAGCCACGAAAATTTATCATCAGATCAAAGATGCCGAAGGTGTTAGTGGGAGCCTGATTAATCAAAATTTTGCCTTGCAAAAATTAGGTTTACACTCTCAGGCTTGTGAGAAACTTGTGGAGGCTCTAAAATTAAATAATTGGAATTGTAACCCAACAATATTAGAATTTACCCAATACGAGAAGTCACAACTGATAGCAGCAATACATCAGTTAAAAATAACACCAATAAGCTTATTGGGATTACAAAGCATGGGGCAAGTTCTACGCTTAGTTGGCAAGTTAAATGAATCTGAGCTAATTCTGGAAAAAACATTATTATTCGCTAAACAAACATCTTCAAAAGGAATTAGCGATATTTTGCTGTCATTGGGTAATACAAAACAGTCCATCTATCAACGAGCGCGAGATGAATACAAATGGATAGAGGAACCAGTCTTTAGAGAGACAATTGTAGACTCGATTCCACAGAAAGCGCAGGAGTCACTTGATACATACCAACTTTTAGTAGATCGGGCAAGTTCTCCACAAGAAATAAAACTACAAGCACAACTGAACCGTTTAAACTTATTACTAGACTTTGATGAATGGCTAATAGATAAACCTAAGCTAGTGAATACTCATACAAAAGTTAATCAGCAAATTCAACCTTTAGTAGATATTATATTGCAAAGCTCTTCAGTTTTTTATCAATTGTCGCCTGAACAATGTATTCAAGCTCAACTTAAATTTGCTAAAAGCCTAAGCAAAATTCAGAATCAATCATTGCAATCGGTAGCTATTCAGTATACTACATCTGCCTTAGAAATAGCTAAAAATATTAACAATCAACTTTTAAAATCTAAAAGTTTAGGTGCTTTAGGTAAGTTAAATTCATACAAATCGCAAACATATTTTGAAGAAGCTTTAAGTTTAGCTCAGTCCATTAATGATGCAGATGTTGCTTATGAATGGCAACAGCAGTTAGGGAATTTATTCCAAAAACAGGGTAAAGACGAAAGAGCTATTCAAGCTTACAGTGCGGCGATTGATAGCATAACACAAATTCGTGATAATCTCTTGCATAGCAATTTAGATGCACAGTTTTTCTTTTATGAGAAAGTAGAGCCTGTATACCGGAATTACATGCGACTGCTGATAGCAGGACAATATCCTAATTTTGAACGCAAAGTAATAAAAACCAACCAACAGCTTCAATTAGCACAGTTGGAGGATTATCTAAAGTGTGGCAAACTCGACCTTATTGCTTTAGATAAAATTGATAATTTCGCTGGCGCATCAGCAATTATTCACATTATCGACCTAGACGACACTATACAAGTATTTGCCCAATTCCCAGATTTTTCTATTCATCATCATTCTGCTGATTCCAAGTTAGTTAAAAATCATGTTAATGCTCTGTTAAGCATCTTACAAAACAAAGAGCTTATTTCCAACGGCAAGAATCTTATCACTCCACATTCTCAAGCACTTTATAAGCAGCTAATTGAACCTCTTAAGAAATCTTTGCCTTCAAGTGGAACTTTAGTATTTGTTCTAGACAAATCTTTTCAAAGTTTACCAATGGGTATACTTTATGATGGAAAAGATTATTTATTTCAGCACTATAGCTCCTCAGAAACTTTAGGGTCTAAAGTTCGCCAGCCTCGAGCTTTATCTCAAGAACATTCAAATGCTCTAATTGGTGGAATTTCCACATTTGCTCCTAGCTTTTATGACCCTGATGCTCCTAAAGGACTAAAACCTCTACCTGATGTGGAAGCAGAGATAGCAAATATTAAAAAACAAACCAATTCCTCAGTAGGCTTGCTCAATAAAGAATTTAATACCAAACGCTTTAGTGAAGAACTGAATAAAAAAGATTTTACTATTCTTCACTTAACAACACATGCTCAATTTAGCTCTATTTCTAGAAAAACCGGATTTTTCACTTGGGATGAGTTAGTCAACATTGGACAGTTTGGCACTTTGCTAAAAGCTAAAGCTCAAATCCGTCAAGATGCAATTGAGTTATTGGTACTAAGTGCGTGCCAAACTGCCAAGGGTAATAAGATATCAGCATTGGGAATTGCTGGTGTAGCAGCGCAAGCAGGTGCCAGAAGTATAATAGCTACTCTGTGGTTAGTAGATTCTAAATCTAGTGTTGTTCTCATGAATGAATTTTACAAAAATCTCAAGAAGGGTATTCACAAAGCAGAGGCTTTAAGACTTGCACAAATAAGTTTGATGGCGATTCCTGAGTACAATAACCCTTATCATTGGGCCCCTTATCTACTCGTAGGAAGCTGGTTGTAATAGTCTACTAACTTTAATCCCTCTTGCACCTTCCTTAACTCAGTTGAGTTTTTACTAGTTTTCACTAACTCAGATGCTTTTAAATATTGACGCTTCGCTTGATCTAGTACACCTGCCTGAAAATAGCGGTCGCCCAGTACTCTGTAAACAGTTGGATTTTTAGTCCCTACTGAAACAACATTGTTTAACTGTTCAATTGTTTCATCTAAAAGGTCTCTTGACATAAATATAGCATCAAAGTCAAGAGCAGCTTCATCTGGAGGAAGTTTTAATTTACTAATTTGTTTGACCGCATCTTTAATCCATGCAACCTCATTCTGTGGTAACAGAGAGATCACTGACGGATCTCCACCAGTAATTTTATCTTTCTTATAAGCGAAAACAAGAATTTGACATGTTTGCCCAGATGCAAGAGGTTTCTCTTCCGCAGGGTAAGCCAATCTCGTTTGATTTGTAACTCTTTCCCAACTAGAATCATAACAATCAAACCTTATTTTATAAGAAGTAGCACTTGTAACAGGAAGCCAGACGATTTCTGGGCGTGGTTTTAATGTTGGCATAGCATAAGGATAAATGATTGTCGGCTCATCGTTTCCTCCTGCTCTGCCTTTTGGCGTTCTTGGGCAGAAGTCTCCGTTACCTGTGTAACAAGCAGACTTAGACAAATCAGGTTTGGCACATATATCAGAAGAAACAACTCCACTTGATAAATCTAAAATTTCTCCTGTACTGAAACAGAAAAATTTAATCCTACCACCATTTAAAACTTCTATTTTTTCTCCATCACAAACTAAGCTTCCTGCTTGAAGGCGTTTATCGCCTGGAGATATTAGTCTTCCACTTAACTCACAACGAACCTGATTTCTTTTAGTTCTGGCTAACGGTACACCTGCCAACAATAACGTATCTTTCATGAGTAGAAAGCTTAAGCAGAATCTTGTCAAAACTTTTATACTGTTTTTCACTGCTTTCACTATAAATAACTGTTTATATCCTGTTATTATATAGGCGTAGTAACTATATTCATCTCTATATAAAATTTTGTTTATGATAAATATCTGATAAATTGATTCAGAGGATACTATTTTTTAAGTATGCGGTCTAGTAACTCTTGCCTCCAGTCGAAAACCTCTGGTAAAGTAGACTTGGCTAACAGACATACTTCTATATAAATTCTGGCGGTATCTTTTTCACCTAAAGCTTCTTCAACCTGAGACAATAAGCAGGAAGCATCTGTTCTTCCATCTAATTGAATTGCCTTTTCTAAATATTTTTTAGCCTCACTTAACTTATTCTGCTTCAATCTTGCCCAGCCTAAATCTTTATACAGGGCTGCTTGTATTTCAGGATCTTTAGTTTCTTGCAACCCTTGTAAGGCTAAAGTAATTGCTGCCTCATGCTCATTATTTATATTTTTCAATCTTGATAAAGCAGCTACAGCAAGTATTGCTTTATCACTTTCTTGAATAGCTAATTGATATTCTTTTTCAGCTAAATCATATTTTTGCTGATCTTCATAAAAACGTCCTAACCCATAATGTCCTTGCCAATTATTAGTCCTAAGCTTAAAAGCTTTTTCATAATTTTCAGTTACACACTTAGTATCTTGCAAATCTTGGCAAACTAATGCCAGATTATTATATGCAGAGGGATCTTTGGGGTTATATTTAATTGCTTGTTCATAATACTTCCTAGCTATCTTAGAATCATCTATATTTCGAGAAGCCTTATTAAAGTAAAATTCTGCAATACTAAGTTTTAATTGAGGATTAATTTTAATGGCCCAACCAAAAAGCTCTTGTGCACCCTGAGAATTATTTACTGTTTCTAACTTTCGTCCTTGGGCTACTAAATAGTTTGCTGCTAGAGGTAGAGATAGAAAGACACCCCCAACAATTCCTAAACCAATCAATGTATACTTGCTGTATTTAAATACTTTAGAATTAGCTAATTTATAATTTTTAATTTGCTTAGGCAGTTTTTCTAGCCGTTGCAAAATTACTTCAGTCGTTTGCGGCCGCTGCCCCGGCAAGGGAGCCATCAACTCATCAATGAAATCAGCAAAAGGTTTGTCAATCTGCGGTGCTTTATCTCTCCAAACTAGGTTTCCTGTTTTTTTATCTGTTGGCAAATCAATTAGTTGAGTAGCAGTAGTCAAGTGGACAAAAGTCCGACCCAAAGCGTAAAAATCTGACTGGGGTACTGCTTTACCATTTACTTGCTCCAGGGGGGAATAAAGAGGCGTGCTAATAGCTGTAATTTCATATCGTCCTCCCCTACCTGTACTAGTACCTCCACTACCACTTACTTTTGCTAGGTAAGTGTTAGTTACTTGCCGTGCTGCACCAAAATCAACTAATGCTAATTGACCACTTGGCTGAAGAATTATATTAGAAGGCTTAATATCTCGATGAAAAATATTAGAGCGGTGTACTGTATCGAGGATATCAACCAAATGTCGTAGCCATTCTAATGCTAGAGATTGTGAAATTGAGCTATTAGACTCCAACCATTCCTCTAAATTTTGCCCCTCAACTTTATCCATAACTAAGCAATACAATGTTAAAGAATTATTGCGAGGAACTAAAGCAAAAAAGTCATCTATAGTGCTTCTAGGAATACCGCAATGTCGGATTATCTGTAAACAAAGAGATTCCCGCTCTATTAGTTCAACCAGCTTAGGCGAGTTCCATTTCAAAACTTTCATGACTCGTTGTTTGCGAACAGGATTCCATTGAGTACCAGCGTCATCTACTTCAAACACTTCAATGTAATTGTACGGATCATCAGTGAGCGCTCTCAATGGCTTGACTAAGCGGATGCGATCATTAATCAGTAGCGAAGTCCCACAATATAGGCATTCTTTGACATCATCAGAATTAGGATTTTGGCGGTGATTGCAAAGGGGATTGATACAGTAACTCACTGAACCTCCTTACGAAACAAGCTCTTAGCACTTATGCATAGCGAGTTACGGATACAAAAAAATAATGTATATTTTATCACTTTTTCCCTAAGTGCCGCCTGATATAGAAAAAGTCTTCAGTAAACCTATCAGAAATTTTTATGATACTTTTTTACAAAAAATAGTAATAACTTGAAGAAACAAAGTATATTAATGTGATGCAATACGCTCCTAGATACTAATCATAGTTCAGGAAAAACTCTTTATAAACGTTTCCTAAACCTACGGAAATAGCAAGTCATGGATTTTAGTACCATACAAGAACTGAATTCACCTGCCCTTTCCTCAGTTATCCCAAAAGGACGGAGGGAAGGGCAAACATCCTTGGCAACAGTAAATTTTGAAGCTGCACTACTTGTAGTAGATAATTTGGTGTTTGCCAAAAGGGGGAAACACCTATCTGAAGCAGAAATTATTGTCCTAAAGGGAGCATGGGATGATGATGATTACGAAGAAGTGGCGGAAAACTCACCTTACAGCCTTAACTACTTGCAAAGACGCATAGCTCCTCCTTTATGGGATTTACTCTCCGAAGCTATTGGCGGTGGAGAGCGGGTTGGAAAAAAGAAGCTGCGGCGTATTTTGTTAGAGCAGGTTACTAAAAAGTATCCTATTCAATCTGTGTCAATTGCAAAGCAAAGACCCTCTGGCAACAAACTAGTACAAGTTACGGGAAGTTACCTGCCTGACATATCCAGTTTTTATGGACGGAAAAAGGAACTAACCCATCTAAAGGAACTAGTAATCGAGCAGCGATGCGTATCACTTGTAGGAGTACCGGGCATTGGTAAAAGTGCATTAGCTGCAAAACTATTAACAGAACTTAGTATAGAATCTCAACCTAAATTTGATTGCTTCATTTGGAAATCGGTGTCCTATGCACCACTAATTCAGGACTTAATAGCCGATTTAATAGAGCTAACTCAACCTATAGAACCTGAGCCAGGCTTACCTAAATCTACTCAGGCAATGCTTACTGTGTTAATTAAGCAGTTGCAATCACAGCGCTACTTCATAGTATTGGATGAATGTGAAGCCTTATTTCAAACAAGTAATTTAGAGGATAGGCTAGAGTACAAACTATTTTTTCGCCGCTTAGTAGAGGAGCAGCATGAAAGCTGCTTGTTTTTGACTAGTCGAGTTTGGCCTAATGAGTTCGATGTACTGATAGAAGCTGATCGACCTATTCAGTATCTCAAACTTGAAGGTTTAGATCCCGATGCAGCCATGCAGTTCTTATCTGCCTTGGGATTGTGCAACGAAGAAAAGCGCTGTAGTCAATTAATTCAAACTTATCGCGGTAATCCTTTAGAACTAAAAGCAGTTTCCAATCGGATTCACCACTTCTTTGCAAGTAGTACTGAAAAATTTTTTCAAGATCCAACTACACTCGTTAGTAGTCGTTTTCAAGAAATGCTCAATAAGCTTTTTGGTCAAGGATTGAGTAAAATTCAGAGACAAATAATGATTTATCTAGCAGATAAAATAGTTTTAAACTTTCAATATATTAGTTTCAATAAATTATTAATGGAGTTAAATCAAACCCACAAAATATCTATTTCTACATCAGAATTGATTACTGCATTAGAAGGACTTGAAAAAAATTCATTAATAGAAAGTAGTAAAGACCCAACTACAAAAGAAATCAGTTTCACTCTTCAACCAGTAATTAAAAAGTATATTACGACAGATCCTCTGGGGTTAGTACATACATCTAATGCTTCACCAACATTAGCAATCGCATCTTAAGAGAGGTACCTATGATTGCAGGCAAACTAGAAATCACAATTAAAATTAACGAACTGCCACAACCCAAAATTATAGAGAACGGTTGGCAGCAGCTTGATATAGACTGTGACGAACGCATCATAACAATCACAGTTAAACCTAAACCAAAGGTTTACAAAAAACTGACCGATGCCGCCAGTAATTATCTACAGTGGGTAGCGGTAATCATTGGTAAACTTGGTCGGCAAACAGAAAACGGGTTCGTGCTGGAGGAACCCAGTATACAAGTTTTTGAGAGCAAACCCAAACCAGAAACGACCTCTGCGTTAGGTGCTGCTTTTTGAAAAAGTGATTACCCGATCAGGGTAAGCTGGAACAAACATTAGTAAATACGAAGGAGTAAACAGACAAAAAATCAGAATCTCGCTAGATACGAAAAGACCAAAAGTCATCTAAAATCAAGCTAATTGAAAGGAGGCATGAAGGTGAAAAGCTTACAACAATACCCACATTTAACGCAAAAAGCGCCACTAAGGAGTAGCGCTTCGTGCGTTGCTTAAATTTCATATAACCTCAGAGCGGGGTTGATCTCGAAGGAACAAAATAAGTGGTTGTTAAAGTTTGGTCGCTTGAATTACCGCTAACTTTGTCCGACTGAGTTAAATCCGCGCTGCTTTCCCTATTATACAGGGGTTGTCACCAGATCGTCGAATTTTTGGTGGCGGATTTTTGGCTATTGAAATTCCTCAAGTTAGTGAAATGTTAAATTTAGTTAAGAAAAGTCCTGAATTTCGTAGCAAAAAGCAGTAGCAGCGCGAATAACAGTTACCAGTTATCAGTTGGAATTTACAGTCCTTGATAACTGTTGACTGATAACTGATGCAACCCCCTCTGAACTTGTCAACCAAGTAATCAGGGGAAAATATCGTGAAAAATGACTTATGCCCAATACACCTTAATGTCGGGGTTAAGGTGACATCAAAATTTTTTTCAAACGCCTCTCCTTGTGATAATTACAGGAGAGAAATATGCTGACACTAGATAGAGAAGAAACCAAATCAGCACATCATTACGATGATCTTAATAGCAGTATCAAAGACACCTTCGCTACCATAGACCAATTTGAGTTGCAAGCAGTAGAACTCTGTCGCGTCATGCATGACGAGCGGATGTACAAAATCGCTGGGTACAAAAACTTTGAACAATATTGCCAAGGCGAATTGCATGTATATGGCGGCTATCGGCGTATAAATCAACTCTTAGGGGCATCAAAAGTTATTGTTGCAGCAGGGGAGTTGGGGCCACAGATTAAAAATGAGCGCCAAGCCCGTCCTCTTTTGAGGTTAGCCAAAGAACCCGAAAAACTTATTGCTGCAATAAAACTGGCTTTGTCATCAAACCCGAACCCTAGCGAATCAGATTTCGCAGTTGCCGCAAATACAATTGCTCCAATGCCAAGAGGAAAAAATAAATTCCATCAGGAACCAATGGTTCCGAAAAATGCCATCACAATTTCATCACCAGAACATCCCCGTTATGGGGAATCGGCAGTTATTGTTGCAGACGCACCGAATAATTCGCAGCAGATTGTGACTTTCGCTGATGGTGAAAGGCTGTTGGTAAACAATGCTGATTTGGATGAGGCAATTGTGTCCGAATCGACTGAGCGTACATATCCTAAAGTTTATGCCGAAGCGATCGCTGCACTCAAAGAGCAACATAAGCAAGAGTTAGAGCGCCTGGAGCAGGAATTGAGGATTGGACTACAGTCAGAAGCCACTGCTAGAGCAGAAGCCCAAGTAAGTGAGCAAATCCAATCTCTGCAAAACCTGTACAGGCAACAGAAGGAGGAAAATATCCAGTTGCAGCAGCGCTTAGACGAGATGGAATCGCTACGGCAGCTTGAAACTGAGAACCAGCAGCTAAAAGAGCGCATTCGGGATTTGGAAAATGCTCAAGAACTGAAGACTGGACAAGATTGGGAGAATACTTACACTAAACTTCAGGCTAAAGCGTTAAACAAGAAGGTTCAGGAACCACTGGAGAAGACAATTGATTTGAGAACTTTGGCACTTGTTCCACCCAAAGAAAATGCGACTGAATGTCTGCGCCTCATGGGTATGGCTTTGAAAAACCTAAGCGTTGCCATGAACAATACCCAAGCTCTTGAGGCGGCGGCTCTCATTTTGGGTACTAGTCCCACACTCTCTGCCATCGCAACAAGGACGGAGCAATTACAACTATTACCCCAGGCGGTTAGGGAAATTAGGCAAGTACTTGCACGTATTGAGTTTACATGGCTTGACTTTTGGGCTGTGGCTGAAAAATACGAGGTGATAAAACCTGACTACTGGGCTGAACTTACTACCCATGAAACTGATTTAATCACACAAGCTCGAAAAAACAGTTAACAGTTAACAGTTAACAGTGATAACTGATAACTGATAAGCTAATCGTCATTCATTTTTCCAGACTGACTCGCTCGTGGTAAGCGGCTCCAGCCCTGGGTTTATGCAACTTAAATGCTCATTAGCTTAACTGATAACTGATGACTGATAACCGAACAATTCGCACTCTTGCTAACGCCCCGCTCCGCTAACGCAATTAAAGACAAGAAATTACTTAATTGTTGAATTGTTAATTAACGGGTTTGGGAGCTAACTCTGATTCTCTGAATCAGTGAACTTAATTCAGGGGTGGGTTCAGAGCTAACTCTGAATTCAACTGCGTTAGCGCAGCGGTAGCGACGCAGGAGCGTCATTGCGTTAGCAAGAGTGTCAATTGCGAATTGCCTTGACTGCGGCATAGGTGCTGCAAGTCGCTCACAAAGTCATGGAAAAATTTAGGAGAAAAGTGAATACAACAACTTATATTGCACTTAACGGTGGCAACAAAGAGTTCAAAAAGCCTAAACCTGATTGCAAGGTATCAGTTGAGCAGAGGGAACACCCTATTGTTTATCCAAACAATCTCACGGCAGCGGAATACCATGAGTTGTTAGCTGGTAGCGCCATTCATCCGGCGTTGATTAAGCGCAACTTTTTCCACATTGAGGGAGAATCAGTTTATGATTTCCTGTTCATATCTGATAAAATCCCACGCAAGAATGCGGGTCGGGTCACGGATGCATACGTAAAAATGTATCAGCATCTATTACTGGGTGGGACGTGGATTCAGTCACTTGACCCATTCAAGAACTGGCAACCGATGGAGTGGGGGCGGATTAAGCCCAACTTCCCGCGCTTTGATTGGCACTCCTGTAAACCAGTTAAATACGAGTCGCCACCCAAAACCGCCAACCGCGTTACCTATTTCGATGTTCCCAACTGTGTTTTGAATCTAGTTGCACAGCGCTATAACGTTTCCGATATTCAAAGAGTGCTTTTTGCAAAACGTGGGAAAAAGCTAAAAGTTAAAAGCCGAAAGAACTCTGCTTTTGGCAATGGCGCTTTCTTGCCTTCGCTCTTGCAACTAGGACAATACCAGGCAACGCTAACGCAAATCGCCCAGTTTAGTTCCTTTTTAGCACTGTGCAGAAAAAGCATACTCAATCCCCTAATATTTTGGTCATGGGTAAAACAGCACAAACTGAATTTCATCGACTCTCAGCAAGAAGATTTACAAATCAGCTTCTGGGAGTGGGTAAAGCAGCATCCAGAGATTCCGATTATCTTATGCGAGGGCGAAAAAAAAGCTGCTTGCTTGCTTAGTTTAGGGTTTGTAGCGATCGCACTGCCTGGAATTTGGAACGGGCGCGTGGGCAAACAGGATTTTGATGAACGGTTGCATCCTGACTTAGTACCAATGGCTCAGGCGGGGCGCAAGTTCATAATTCTTTTTGACCACGAAACAAAAGCTAAAACCAGGTGGTCGGTGTTTCAAGCCACTGTTCGCACTGCAAAGGCAATCTTAGCTGCTGGTTGTAAATGTGAAGTTGCATTACTGCCGGGGCCAGAAAAAGGCGTTGATGATTTTGTAGTTAGTCGCAGTGAAGATGCCAATGCTCTGCTGGCTGCAATTATAGACGATGCCAAATCACTTGCCGATTACCAACGCTCGTATCGGGCTAAAAAATGGGGACTTAGCAAATACAAACCAGATGTCACTATTAATGTCAAGTATCTTTCTGAGGCTTTGTGCATTCCTGAACTTGAAGAAAAATGCTTGAGAGTGCCTGAGCTTTATGAGCTTGAAAAGGAACAACTTTTCACGCCATCTATAAAAGGACATCCTCCAAACAAGGAGTCTACCGATTCTGGCGGAGTTGATTCAGACAAATCGAAGAAATCCCCTACCTTCAATTTCCCCAAATCAGGACTGGTTGTACTGTGGAGCGACATGGGCACTGGTAAAACTGAACTTATGCGCTGGTGGCGTGACCAAAATCCTGATGCGCGGTTCCTCAACAATGGACATCGGGTTAACTTGTTGAAAAATCTTGCCGAACGTTTGCGGACGGCGATGTATTCCGACTTGGGTTACACAGGTTTAGCCCAGGCTCAAGCCCTTAGTATTACTATTGACAGCTTGCATAAGCTGAATACTCAATCTCTCACCTACGGCTGCATATTTATTGATGAAGCTTGCCAATACCTCACCCACTTACTACATAGTAATACTTGCAAACAACACCGTGCAGCAATCCTAGAAGTACTGGAATATATAGTATACAACGCGCCGTTAGTGGTGATTGCCGATGCACACATGGATGATTTAACGGTAAACTTCTTTCTTGCAATGCGACCCAAAGGTGAAGTACCTTACATCATTAAAAACGAGTGGCGAAATGGTTCACGCACAATTTATTGGTACGAGGGAGATAATTCAAGCGCCCTAGTCGCCCAAATCTCGGCAGCGCTGATGCTTGGTGAGAAAGTCATGGTTGCAAGTGACAGTAAGCGTTTTATCAAAAAACTCGACAAATCCTTTACAATCAACTACGAAGAATCTAACTCCGAAAAATCACATACACAAAAAAAATGGCGCATCTGGTCTGTTCATTCTGACAATTCTGGCAGTGATGAAAATGTTGCTTTCATCAAAGATATCACCAACGCCGTCAAAAACTTTGATGCCTTGTTCACTTCCCCTAGCCTGGGGACTGGTGTCGATATTTCTGAGTATCATTTTGACTTAGTGTTTGGCGTGTTTCACGGCGTAAGCCAGACAGCTACTGAGTGTGCCCAACAGCTTTACCGCTATCGCCCGAAAGTTCCATTTCATATTTGGGTGGCAAAGCGTCCTCCCTTTGGTTACAAGGATACAAACGCATCCAAGATTAAAGAGCGCTTGCTCCAAACCAATGAAATGACCGCTTTTCTGTTGCGGATTGACCGTCAAACAGGCAAGCGGGGCGCAGAGAAAGATTGGGCCCTTGAGGCTTACTGCCAAATTATGGCTAACCGCCACTATTCTCTCAATAATTTGCGTGATGACTTGCGATCGCTCCTCACAGAAATGGGTAATACATTTATATATGTGGGAAATGATTCAGATCCTCAATCCCTTGAAAGTCTAAAAGCAGCAGCACAAGCTTTGGATAGTGCCCACAATTCGGCTGTTGCCAGGGCTAACAATATTACGTTGAGCGAGTACCGTGCCCGTCAGAGCAAAGATTACCTTGACCCTAATGAAATTTTTGAATGTGAAAAGTTTCGCATTTCTGATTCTTACGGCATCGAAGTAACCGAATCACTCGTAGAAATGGATAAAGGTGGCCGCTTAATTAGAGCGATCGCTGGACTTGAGGCCATTTTAGCCCCACCCGAAGAATCGTTTACTGACCCCAAAACTGGGCAAAGTTATCCTACGCCACCCCAAATTGTCGCCCAAAAAGACCGCAATGAGCGGGACATTTTACCTTTGTGCATCGACTGGGGTAATTACTCGGCACGGTGGCTGGCTAGATTTAACCTGGGGCTGCATCAGATTCTCTTAAGTTTAATGAAGGGTGATGAACTTACCGCCGACGATTCCACCTTACTCAAGATGACGGAGATCGCTAAAAACTGTGCTGCTCACGTTAAAGCAATTCTTGGGTTTACCATTCCCAGTGACTGTAAACCTATTTGGTTGCTGGCCACAATGCTAGAGCAGCTGGGGCTAAAGTTGACCTTCCGTAAGCAGGGCAAGCGCGGTCAACAAGTGAAACTTTTTTCTTTATCTAAAGAGGAATTAGAATTTGCTCAAGAGGTAATTGCTCATCGCGTGGAAAAGCGTAATCAAAAAGAAAATCGAACCTATTATGCTGCTCAAACCCCTGCTGCGTATAGTGTAAATCCTAATCAGCAGCCCGTATCCGCCCCCCCCCTTGATGCTATAGGGAACTCCCATTGCCAAGGGGAGGATACTACCGTTTTTGTTCCGCCTCCGACCTCGCGCACTACCTTGCTTCATTGCGTGGAAATGCTTCGCTCTGGTATCAAGCAGGGGGTTGATGCGATTAAGAGCATCCTTAAGCGATGGGTTGAGGATTTGCGCTGGGAGACGGTACTGGAACTTGAGGTGATCGCGGCAAATGAGCTGCGACTTGTCGAAGCTCAAGTCCCGGAATTTTATGCCTTGCTGAATGAAGAGGTGTTGCCTATGGAGGGGGCTGGCTAGGGAAAAAATCTTTTTGACATTTTGAAAGCTGTTTTTTGTTTCGTTTCCGGTAGCAATCTATGCCACTGGTTCCAATTTGTGATGCATTTTCACAAGTTATGCGAAATGTCAAATATCCATCAAGTTTAAAGCGCTACTATCATTGGGTCTAGCCTTGAGATAGCGATCAGTGATGGCTAAATTGGCATGACCCAAAGTTTCTTTCACCAGCACTGGATTAGTCCCGCGCTCAATAGCGTGAGAACCGTGGGCATGACGTAACCAGTGAGCAGAAACCAGTTCGCTTAATCCGGCTTCTTGTGCAATTGCTTTGACAATCGGGTGCAAGTTTTGACGGTCGAGGTGTCCCCCTTTTTGACTTCGGAACACTGCGTCTGTAGATAAAGCTTGACCTTTAAACTCCATTAGTTCCGCCCACAGCTTCGGCTTAATGAGAATTGTGCGGCTTTTACTCCCCTTGGCTTTTCTCACGTACACCTGTCCACTGTCACTGCGGGGTGTCAAATCTCCCCAAGTCAAATTACAGATTTCACTTGCCCGTAACCCTGCCTGATACAAGAGTTTGATAATTAACAAATTACGTAGGGCTGTGTACTGTCGTTTGCCAGTTTTCGCATCAGCTAAATGCCTATTGGCTGCCCGTACCAACAATTTAATATCAGCTTCGTCTAAATAGCGTTCGTTGATTACATCTGGCAATTCACCCAGTTTTAGTGCCATACCCACATTAAAAGGGAGATATCCAATTTTATGAGCAAAACTAATTAAGCTCTTAGCACAAGCTATGTATATCCGCTTTGTGTTTTCTGCATTGCCCCCAAAGTCAGCGGCGTATTCTACCAAGTCTTCATAGGTCACTTTTTTGAGTGGTTTGTCCAAAAATTCCAGAAATCGCCTAGTGTACCGTCGGTAAGAGATGATAGATGACTCTGCTTTTCCCTCCAACCACAGCGCAATCAACTTCGCCTCCGCCTGCGCTACTGGCAAGGAAGCGATCGCCTTTCTATGGGCTGTTATGTGGACTAGAGAGAGCGTCATTTTTATTACTCCCTTAATAATCAGACACAAGTCAAGTTTCGTCTGGTTATATAGTGTCTGATTTTTATTGTCCCTCTAAATGGTCATTTCAACTCACTGTTTCACAACTAAAAAATTCTCATTTTTTGCGTATAGTACACTCATAATACGCAGAGGGCTGATACAAGCAATACTATTGTTGACTATCCATTGCGGATTGAGAGCCGAGTATTTCCTCCGAGTATTGCCGTTTATACACGGCTAACTTGCAGTAGAGGGAGGTGCTATTTTTGGGTGTGGGGAATTAAGAAAAAGATTTGCAACGGCGATTGCTGAATTTAACTGGCGGATTGACTATTTAAAATTTTTTAGAAGGGAATGGGCAACAAAAGGTTTTGTCCGGGGATTTAGAACTATACCTAAACGCTCGTCCTAAATAAGGGGGCTTTAAATCCAAGGGTTTTCTCTGTTAGAAGGGAACAGGCAATTTTTCTTTGAGCTTCAATCCTACTGTTGCCTGTTCCCTATCTCTACCCCGAACGCGAGTGCGGTTTGCAGGAGAAGGGGTCGGTGAACTATAAGAAATGGAACCGAGCGATTATGCAGATGAGCAGTATGGGTATTTTCAGCAATTAGCAGAATTGCTGAAAATATTTAATACCCAGTGTGTGGCGAAGATGGCTGATCTGGAATTGCTACGGGGTGATGTCTATATTTATTTGCAATCGCCTTGCAAGGCGATTGCAGTAGCATATTTTTACAAAAGCGATGGCGAGTACGCCATCGCTTGAAGAATGCGCTGACACATTTGGCGATGATAGCATCAAGGTAATTTATCATGACAAGGTACACGATTTAATAAGCGTGGACAGTCCAAGTTTACCTAGATGGTACGCAAACCTGAGTAATGCAGGGTGTAAAAACAAATACCATATTTTAACTGTTACCAAAGGAAGTGGGAGCAGTTTATCGCCTGTTGCACTCGAAAGGCGTAACAGCAACAGCCACGCTGCTCGAATTTATCGAACTCTACTTAGGCGATTCCCAAGATAAGGCTGGTGCAATAGGTGGTAACGATTTAGACGAACGCCTAGACTCAAAGATTAAGGCAAGGGTAGATAAATACTTAGTTGCTAGTAATAATATTAACAGCAGTCCTACCAATGAAACGATAAAAGCTATTTGCGAAAGACTTGATAAGCTCGAGTCAGAGTTTTTAAGTGAATTTGATAGCAATCAAACTACAGCAATTGATAATCTTGCCAATTTATCACAAAAAGTGGAGAGAATGGCAGCTCGAATGACACAGTTGGCTGAGGCGATCATTAAAATACAAGACTATCTCAACAACCAACAAAAGCGGGGACAGAAATCGTACTACAATAATTCATCATTCAAAGCGCATACTCCTAGAATGCAACCGTTAACTGAAGAAGGTTTGGCTTCAAGACTTGGTGTAAGTGAGGAAACTGTACGCAAGGAGCGAATTAATCTGCCACCACCGCTTTTTGTAGCATGGTGTAAGGGCAAAGATAGAGCAGGGAAAGTGTGGGAATTTAACGAAAATACGGGATTTTATCAGCCAGCAAGTTAGTATTTTGATTAATTCCAACTTGTAGCGGCGAATGTGCGTTCTGCTGTTGCCAATTTTAATTTTTTAAAATGTGATTATTTCACAACCTTCAAGCAATTCGTCATAAACAGTTAGTTGTTGTGTTTTTAAGTGGTTTGGCAATGAATCATCATCAAAGGTCAAAGTAACAATATGAGTATTTTTGAGACTAAGAGATGATTTGCTAATATCGGTTATTGCCGCACTCATGCCGCTTCGAGTACCGATCAGATACTTCACTGATTGGCCGATCTTTAACTGTGTTGCTGGAATAGCCATAAATGTTAAAAGTATAATTTAAGCAGTAGTCTTTGGATGCTCCCGGCTCAAGCGCCCATGCCCAGGTGATGGCGTAACCGCCCACCGTAGGTGATCGCTGTTCGTAAGTTGGACAGTGAGTTGACCTGCGCTTTGTTTGCCTGTATTGACACAATGCATTCATCGGTGGGATTTAAGGGATTGGCTAATAGTGCCGTTTTTTCGTTGTCTTGATGGCTTGTTTTTTGGGTTGTAATAGTTGATGGAAATGAGCATCTATATTTGACGTTATTTTGAGTAATTATCAAGGAGTATTCCTATCATAGAGAAGTAGAGTTTACCTAGCAATACTGAATATTGTTCGGCGAATAGTTAAGATAAATAAAAATGGTGAATATCCTGATATTTTAAGTACGAGACATTAACAATTAACTAACTAATTATGCTACAAATATATAATAGTTCATCATGCAAGTATCCAAGTAAGTGCTATGCAGCCAATAGAGTTTAAAAGAAAGTGGGGACTAAGCTATGAGCAACTTGCATTTGTCCTCGGATATGAAAGTGAATACACCGTACGGTGCTGGTGCAGGGATGGAAAGAAACATCGAAATCCGCAAAACGTTGTTCTTGTGGCTTGCTGTCTTCTAGACGAGAAATGGTCAAGTCAAGGAAAGAAAATAGTTGCGACTCATCTATAAATAATTTTATGTCGTGGCAAATGCCCCTTTCCCGCCCGTATGAAAGCGGGTATTGTTATATGTAGTAAGAAGTTCCAAGAAGTTCTCGCACGAATGATTTTAGGGAGGTTATCCTGCCGATATGAAGAACTAACAAGACAAGAAGTTGCGGCAATGTTGAGTCCCAAGGTTTCCGCAAGGCAACTACAAGCATATTTGAATATAGCTCGTAAGTATCTACCAGAGTTTAGGAAGTTCACCAATAGAAAGACAGGTGGACTAAATGGCAATGCAAAACTATACGAGTGTCACATTCCAGTACTTCAATAAATTCGCTCTCTAGCAAGAGTTCTATACTTTAGCTGATATAGAGAGTGAGTTTAAAAAAAGAGGAGCAAATCAGTGAACAGTGAACAGTAAACAGTTATCACGTCCTCTCGGTATTCTTTACTGATAACTGATAACTGATAACTGTTAATAGTTTTCAAGTGATTTTTATATTTATGAAGAAAGGAGCGATTGTCTTGACATCTAATGAATTTCAACCCAAGCAACGAACACAATCCCAAATTGTGGCGAAAGCTTTAGGCAGATTAGGACGTAAATACCAACATCAGATATATGCTGTCGGCGTGACTTTGATTGTTGCTAGTCAAACGATGCCAGCACATGCATTTGGACTGTTTGATCCAGCGCAAATAGCCCTAACATGTATGTTTGGAACTACGGGTGCTATAGGGAATGCCGCCATAAATGCCTTACCCGGAGTAATTAACGCTGCAATTACAGTAATGTTATTCGTTTACTTTGTAGCGTCTGGTGTGAAGGTGGCTAATGCGCTGGGAGACGGACAAGAGGTAACGCAGATGGTACAACAGCCCATCGGCATCTTTTTCGTGACACTGGTGCTATTCATTGCCCAAAACATCTTGTTTGCTGGGGTGACGGCGGCTTGTTAGCAAGAATTCAGCACCCAGGAGTCAGAAATGAGAACCCGCATTTCTCACAAGCTTCCCTGCTTTGATGGAGCAGAAGGGCAGAGGGGAAAGAACAAGGCACATTGAACTTTTCCCTGCTCAAGAGCACAAGCGCAGGCTTAATCGAGGTGTGGTGAGAAATCCGGGAGAAGATTGGTATCTTCAATCATCTGATGTTTTTCTAACTTTTAACTATTCTGAATACTGACTTCTGATTTCTGACTCCTGACAAAATTTTTATGAAACAACAGATAAAACAAGTTAATCAATCATTAGGCCAAAATGCAACAATAGGGATTTTGACTGGTTTTCAGTTTGCAATTTCTTTAGTTTCATTTGGAATAAGCTTTTTCATAGCTTTCCTACTCGGTATAGGGATGATATGGAGCATTTTAATAGGTGTTTGGGTAAGTGCTACAGCTTTGGTTTTATCTGGGAAACGACCTTATTTATTTTGGTCAAGAGTATTTCCAGGTGTTCCGACCTTTACTCGCGGCTACGTCAAATATTGTTCTCCTCAAAATAAGAAAAGAGCCGGGTCTAGAAAAGTGCCTAAATCATGGTAAAAGTAAATATTAAAAACAAAAAAATAATTCCTTTTGAGGACTTACTAGATCTAACTACTCTAGTAAGATTAAAAAAAGGTAGCTACAGCATTGGTGCATATTTACTAAGTAAAAAGCAAGTAAGCGATACAAATAACACATTACAACTAGTTTTTGGTTACAGTTGCATAGGGTTTCACCCATTATTTAATTCTGATGAACAAGTAGAAGCACTTGCCAAAGCTTTTGAAAATGGGTGCAAAGAAATACCTGGGGGTGAAAAATTTACTTTTCGCTGGTCTTCTTTATGTAATGAATCAGAAGTATTTGAAGCGTATCGACATAGATTGATAAACCCTGCATCTGTTGAAAGTGAATTTATAGACTGGGGACAAGTAGCGCGGCAGCAAGAACTGACACGCCAACATCAACGTAAAAATATTAAATTGAATATTTATACAACTTTCACGATTAGACCTGGAGGGACTGAGGGAGGAGACGCTGTAGATAGAGCCATTGTGAAGCTTGCGAATTTCTTACAGCGTCGATTTACGCCAACGGGGGCAACTGAATTAACAAAGAAAAATTTAATACAGATTCTTGAGAAAGCGATAAATGTTTCTCTACGACATCAACAGATATTATCAGAGATGGGTTTATTCCCATCTCCCAAATCCGAAAAACAATTATGGAATGATTTAATTCATAATGTCGGGGCAAAAAGTGTAAAAGTACCGCATACATTAGTCTTCGATGATTCGGGGTTGAGGGAAGAATTTAATGAGGCTGAACCTTCTGGCTCACAATATATTGATCAGTTACATGTAACATCAGTACTTTTAAATAACGGTATTCCCTATGCTGATAGGCAATGGGTATGTTTGCCAACAAAAAACGCGGATAAAAAATATGTAGGTGTGATGACACTTGCTCAAAAACCAGAAGCGTTTGCTTCTACTCGTGATCAAGTGCGCTTTCTGTGGAATATATTCTCCCGTGAAGTGATTCATGATATTGAAATTATTAGTGAAATAAGCCCAGCAGACCAAAAAATAGTTAGACTAACTCAGCAATTAATCACTAGACGTTCGCGTAATGCTGAAATTAGTGCAAGTAAGAAAACCATCGACGTAGCTTCACAGATTAATACAGAATGGTCGGTGAATGCACAAAAGCAGCTTTATACGGGGGACGTACCAGAAAATCTAGCGTTAATTGTTCTTGTTTATCGCAATACGCTTGAAGAAATTTTTTACGACAATCCTGATATTCAACGCCGATTTGAATCAGCAAAACAAGCAGGTATTGGTAGGCCAGAATGGGCTGACACCCCAACTCTAATTGACATGGAACAGTTTTTCAGTGCCGATTGTATTGATTTAGGCTATGAAGATGAAAATGTAGACAAAGCGTTGAACTACATTCGCTTGCGACTCCAGTACTGGAAAGCTAGTTCAATAGGCGATGCCATCTGTAAACCTTCCACTTTCCAAACTGATTCTAAATTAATTACTTTCGCCTTAACTAATCTGCAATCTGATAAAGAAGCAGAAGTTTTCGGGATGTCAATAAAGAAACCAGTTGCAAAGTTCAATTAAAAATGGGTCAAGATGCGGTGAGAAGAAGCAGAATTTTACGCAGCTTGAAGTACAACAATATAGTGATTTCGAGAGTAGAACAACCCGGAATTACTACCAATTTTGTGAAAGGTGATACTTATTTATTGATGTCTCGGACTAACGGTTCTACTCTTCCGGTAGATACCAATGTTTACGACAGTATTATTTTTAGAAGTCTTTTGAAAACAAGACTAGATCCTGAAGCCTTACTTGTAAAAGCTGTTTCTATCGACAAACAAAATAAACAAGCTATAGTTTCTTCTGATTGTGCCCCTAAACCTTTTGCAGTTTCATTGAAAAATTTATATGAAGAATATCAAACACTTACTGATGATTCAGGTTATAGCCGTACAGATATTTCTTTCTAGTGTCCCAGCGAACGCACAAACCAACAACAAACAAAGTCAATCTTTTTTGACCCAGTTTGAAGAGATTTACCACAGTTTACAGATTTACATCAACAACTATCAAAAAGAGTTCTCTAAAGCTGTTGGTAAATTAGAAGCTGAGTTAAATCAGGCAATTCAGTCTAGTGTAGGTGACTTAGGGATTCCTGACCCTTTTAAAGCTGGTAAGAACATTGAAAAAGTTTTACAAAAGCAAGAAACTCAATTATTAGAATTAGATCCTGGGACTCAAGCAAAAAATGCAATTAAAAAATGGAATCAACAATACACCCGTGGTCAATCTCAATCTGTCTTAGGTACTGAAGGACAAACAGTGCAAAGACAAGAATCTGAAATAACTAATGATGCGATTTCGCAATCTTCAAGTAGTGCAAATGCAGCACAACTTGATGTGATTACACAAGACATTCTCAAAAAAGTTGCTATCCAAAATTTACAAACTGCTGTAGTTACCAAATCTATCCATAGTGAAGCTCAAAAACAATCCCGTTTTTTAGCGGCAGCAAATATGAACTTGGCAGATATTTCTGGTCGTATGGATGAGCAATCAAAAAGACAAGATAGCGAAGCTAACGCAACAGCTAGAGAAATATTACGAACTGCTGCGGTTAATGAT
>JAESGI010000199.1_pt1 | contig 40217 bp, 40 predicted proteins | sample 9269671 | NCBI WGS metagenome assembly JAESGI01 (sample SAMN14515641, study PRJNA621666) | algae metagenome | isolation source: Nostoc indistinguendum CM1-VF10 and co-occurring heterotrophs from gravelly... | place: USA: Clark Mountains, San Bernardino, California | collected 1998-06-05 | reverse complement strand
TTTAACCACATCAACCATTAATTCAAAGGTTTTACGGCAAACTCTGTGTCATTCGCTTAAATTTTTTTGCAGTAAGCTGCTTGGCTTTCTCTATTTTCACTGCTCCTCAAAGTCCTAATCACAAATTGCCAAACCTTTAACCATACCACAAAATACTTTTGCAAGAGTTCTTATGTATTGGTTTGTCCATTAAAAATTACTTGATAGATTTCCCGGCGAGGTTCTATCGTTCCTTGATAACCAAGAAACTTTCCTCTTGTCACAGCAGCCATAACAGCATCAGGGATTTCATTCTGAGAGATTCCGCGTCTGGCAAAATCATCTTGATGTTCCTTTAAGATGTGTGATAATCCGCTACCTCTTCTACCAGCTTTGCCCTCTTCTAAAAATACGATTTTGCCATCAGCTTGCTTGGCAATCCGCACAACTTTTTCTGGACTGTACTTAATACCAGCCTGACACAGTGCCGCAAACAATGCCGCTTTGTCATCGTTCATATTTAATTTAGTTATTTTAAATAGTTATAGAGAAAATATATAAAAATTAATATTAAATCTATAATATCTCATAATTTAATTTTTATCACTAAAGCAAAAGAATGGGGTAAAGAGTATACATAACTCCTCACCCCTCAATCTTCTCGATTAACCGCTAATCTAAGCCCCGACAGCTTCTTTCGCGGCGTACAAAACCTCAGCGTTGATTTCTTTGAAACCGCGATCGCGGGCAAATTTCTCAGTATTACGCTTCACTTTACCGCGAACAAATCCAGGAATCTTATTCAATTCTGCTTGACCATCTTTTGTCCAATTCAAATCAGAATCAGCAGAAATTCCCCTAGTAATAACTTCTTTGGTATCATGACCACCAAAGATTTCTAATAGGTGATCTTCCATTCCCAAAGTGAAGGAATTGTAGATCAAATCTGTAATCTGATTCGTGCCTTCGTAACCCATAAATGGTTTGTAACCAATAGGGAAGTTTTGGACGTGGATTGGTGCAGCAATTACGCCGCAGGGAATATCCAAACGTTTACCAACGTGGCGTTCCATTTGAGTGCCGAAAATAGCAGAGGGTTCGACACGAGCGATCGCATCCCCAATTTCACCATGATCTTCGGAAATTAGCACTTCATCGCAATACTCGCTAACCTGTTCGCGGAACCAGTCTGCATCATATTTGCAGTAGGTTCCAGCCCAAACAACATGAATCCCCATTTCTCGGGCCAGAATCTTGGTGATGGCGGCGGCGTGAGTATTATCACCAAAGACCACAGCTTTTTTGCCAGTCAAGTTTTGACAGTCAATCGAACGGGAGAACCAAGCAGCCTGAGATACATGCAAGGTTTGCTCATTGATGAAGTTTTCATAGTCAACTTCTGCGCCTTGAGCGTTAATTACCTGCTGAATCTTGCGAATACAACGGGCAGTTTCCACTACACCCATTGGAGTAATGTCTATATAAGGTGTGCCAAATTGTTCTTCCAGGTAACGCGCTGTAGTCAAACCGAGTTCACGGTAAGGCACTAGGTTAAACCAGGCTTGGGACATCTTTTTCAAGTCATTCACCGAAGCACCTTCGGGAATTAAGGTATTTACCTCAATTCCCAAGTCAGCCATTAGCCGTTTGAGTTCGGTGCAGTCGTGATTGTTGTGGAAACCAAGGGTAGTAGTACCGATAATGTTAACCGAGGGCTTCGCAGTTTTACCCTGTGCCAATTCGCCCCGCTTCCGGGCTTTTTCAATGTAGTATTGGACAATTTGATCCAGAGTGCGATCGGCGGCTTGCAGTTCGTTGTAGCGGTAGTGGTTCACATCCGCCAGCATTACATCTCCTTTCGCTTCCAACTGCGCCCGTTCGACAAAGTTGTGCAAGTCTTCTTGCAAAATGCTGGAGGTGCAGGTGGGAGTTAACACAATCAAATCTGGGTGTTCCTCGGCATCCTTGCGGATGATGTTATCTACCACCTTCTCTTGGGAGCCGCGTGCCAAAACGTTGCGATCGACGACACTGGTTGTTACCGGAGTAAAATCCCTTTCCCGCGATAGCATGGAGCGCATGACGTTAAAGTAGTCATCGCCAATGGGGGCGTGCATGATCGCATGGACATTTTTAAAAGAGCTAGCGATTCGCAGAGTGCCGATGTGGGCTGGGCCTGCATACATCCAGTAAGCCAATTTCATGTTTGTGTTCTCCCTTTTCAATAGAAATAACACGGAGTCCGATAAGAGTGGACTATAAGTGCTTGATTATTATTAAATCGTTTCTGATTGTCTCAAAAGTTGTATCCCTGATGAAGTGAAGACTTGTAAGGATTTTAGCTGTGTTGTGTAGGCGTAGGCATCGCTAAAACCTTGTTCCTGATTGGAATCTAGCTTCTGAATTTAATAATATTACTGTTGCTTTTTTAAAATAAATCTTAATTTTTCGGCAAATTTGCTTTCAAGGTGGGGCTGTGTATTATACCAATTCTGTATGAAGATGCGCTAAATCATATTTAAGTAAAAGAAAGAAGAACGAACCGCAAAGGACGCATAGACACGTTCGCGTAGCGTCTCGTAGAGAAGTGGCTTCCCGCAGGGTAGGACACGAAGAAAGAAGTTAAAAGGGTATTACACAGCGTGACAAAGAAATAGTATTAACTATCACCAATCAATTTATAAAATTTATGTACAACTTCTCAAAAAATACAAACATCCTCTCAGAGGATGTTTGTAAAGAATTAGGTTGTAGTATCAATATCCCCGCTAACCTTCCTTAAACAAGGGAAAAAGGGGGAATAACACTAGTACAACACGGCGGAAATAAACATACCATTTCAAATGGCGTAAAAGCTTGGAATACGATTCTTTTGACTTTTGACTTTTGACTTCCGCCTTGCGGTACTAGAGAGGTATTAATTACTGCCGAAAAATTTCTACTTTTTCTAACACTACGTCTTGATTTGGACGATCTCTAGTCGTAGGCACATTAGCGATACGATTGACTATATCCATACCTTCGACAACTTTACCAAAAACACTGTGTTTGCGGTCAAGATGAGGTGTTGGCCCTTCTGTAATGAACCATTGCGAACCATTAGTACCGCGTCCTGCATTTGCCATTGAGAGAATACCGGCACTAGAGTGTTTCAATTCAGGATGAAATTCATCTTCAAATTGATATCCCGGGCCACCAGTACCCCAACGGTTGGCCATATCTGGATAACGAGCCAGGGGATCGCCACACTGAATCATAAAATCAGGGATGACTCGGTGAAAGCGAACTCCATCGTAGGCAGGAGTCCCTTTCTGAGATTGACCTGTCTTAGGGTCTTTCCAGTCGATTGTCCCGGTTGCTAAACCTACAAAATTCTTGACGGTGTTGGGGGTTTTGTCTTCCTCCAAAAGAACTATAATTTCACCCAAGGAAGTAACTAAACGAGCGTGCAGTGTGCCTTCACCGGGAATATTAATTTCTGGAAAATTCATGAGCTATCCTATGAATGAAAACTGCCAGTATTTGACCTACGATAAGCTTATCAGCATTCAAGTTATAGGTTTACAGATTACGAAAAGACTAAACTAAGGAAACTTTAGAAAACGAATATTTTACTCTGGTAAATTAATTGCTGGATTACGGCTAAAGAATCCTCTAGGTACTAGGTTAAAGCCAACTCGGTGAACAGGCATCACAGGCCAATCTTCTGATCGCGGAACATGAGTTACGCCCATTGTGTACCACAGCACGATATCTTCACCCGTCAAAGATTCATCGTCTGCAATATATTTAGGTAAACCCTGTCCTGGTTGAGTCTGGTTGGGATAATCGCCGCCAGCATAAAGTTCAGCAGGTTTATATTTTGTTACCCAGACGTGGTGAGTCGCAAATTCTGCCTTTTGACGGATGTTTGAGCCTTCCACAGGGAAAAATATGGAGTTTCCACCAGGCATCAGCATATATCCAGGTGCAGCCCCTAGCGTATTTTTCTTATCTGCACTAACAATCATCCATTCCCGACTACTTTTCATATCCAAATCGCGAACAGCAGCCGTTTCTTTTGTTAGTGGGGTTTCTGTAACTGCGATCGCATTTCCTAAAGGATTTTTCTCATCCATCGGCAAAGCTTTCACATTCATTTCCATCACAGAATTAGCCTGTCCATCGACATCAAAATCTAGGCGGTAGTTGAAAAAGTGCTGGTGATTTACTCCGAAGATATTCTTAGCAATTAGCCGACCATAGGAATCATCCTCAGATTGCTTTTGGGCAGCTGTTCCCTGCACCAGTACGATACCTGTTAGTTCATTTTGGACTTCCAAAGTCCCATCTAGGTGAAATATCCAATTAATGCTGTAATCATAGTTGTCAACGGCCGCAGTCATCGACATGACTAATTCTCGATTCCGACGGACATCATTACGCTGAGTATTGTACTCATAGTGTTTCCAAAGCATTCCGTTATCGCGTTCATAGATACCGATAACTCCTGGTATTTTATAAGGTTCTCCCTGCTCATTAGCAAATACAGCATCCAGCAAAAGACCGTTTTCAGGAATTTCTTTACCTAACTGCATCGTATTTGCTAGCAAACCAAAGTTGTATTCTCCAACATCAAATGCATTCCTAAACGACCAAGTGGGATTTGGATCGCCGTAAGGAACTACCATCTCCGATAGGCTAGCGCGGTATAAAACTGGTCTGACATTTTCTCCGTCATCATGTGTCACTTGGTACAGCACCAATCCATTACGAGGATGCATTAAATACCTAAACTTCCAACCTTGCCAGCTAATTTCATTATTATTAATTCGGAAACTTGCACCATTTGGTTGCAGAATCTTTAATGCTTTCGGCGCTGAAAGTAATTTGCCTAAAGACTTTACATCATAGTTCCAGTTTTCTTTAGAGAAAGGTACGTTTCCCTTGTCAACGAAACTAACAATTTTACCTGCGTTCAAATTTACCGTTGCTAAGACTCCTTCAAGGGGACTACCGTAATAGTTCCAGCCTTTGCCTTTGTAATAAGATAAGGCTCGACACAGACGATTACCTGCTGCTTCTTCCTGTTTACTTAAGATTCCTGGTGCCCAACAACTAATTGTGACTTGATCAAAATCGGTAATTCCTCGCCTTTGCATCGCTTTTTGCCATCGGGGATCGGCTTTAACTACCTGAGTAGCGAGTTCATATTCTGGATTGACGATCGCAGGTTGAACAGAGGATATTTCTTTCCACGAACTTAAGGTTTTGCTTGTTAGGTTAACAATACCCTCATAGGTTTTATTTAGCGATCGCTCATAGATAACCAAAAAAGCTTTTCGCCCAAAAGCTTTACCAGGTGTAAATTCCAGAACTTATTCTTTATCTGGTTCTTGTAAAGCGATCAGTGGAAAAGCTACCATTTCGCTCAAAGTTTTTTCTCTTTTGATGACCGAAATGGCTGTACTAATTTCTGCCTCTGTTAGCGAAGTGAGAGGATGGGAAATCGAAGACTGTTGAGCCGTCAATCTTCCCATTAATCCGAGTGATATAGAAATGGCGACAATGATGGCAATAACTAGCCACAAAAAACGCTTTAGCCGCTTAATCATCTTTTACATTTTTAAAAAATACTTATAGTTATCTATTTCCAAGCCTAAGCATGAAAACCGATAAATTAAGAGGCTAAAGCCAAATTAATTTGTTAATAGTCGGGCACTAGGGAGAAATAAACAATGCCCAATGCCCAATTTACGCAGAAACTAAACGACGTAAAGATTCAGCACGGCGTTTAGCAATAGGGTTATTTGGAGCCAATTTTAGTGCTTCTTCGTAACTTTGTAACGCCTGAGACGTTAACTTTTTTTTTTCGTAAGCGTGACCGAGATTATTCAACCCTGTTACGTAGTCTGGTTTAGCTTTTAGGGCTTCTTTATACTGACGAATTGCTAGGTCATATTGCTCTTGGATAAAATAAACATAACCCAGTCCGTTGTAAATGGGAGCGATATTTTCTTCTCCCTCTTCTTGGGCAGCTTTGAGCGCTTTTTGAAACAGCGCGATCGCTTGGGAATACAGTTTTTTTTCTGAATAAATACTGGCTAACTCATAATATTCTTGAGTTGTACCCTTTTCTTTCTCTAACTTCTTTCGCAATCTTGCAAAGGAGCCTTCAATCTTACGAGTTTTGAAAATCTGGCGAAAAACACTCACAGATGCAATTGTGAGTATACCCACCAAAACTGAGAGATAAACAACGGCTAGACTGTTATCCATTGCTGCAAATATAAATATTAAAAGTTGTTTCTGTAATCTATTATCAGTCTATTGTCCTTTGTCAGTTGTTATTTATCCTTTGTTATTCACCAATGACCAATGACTAATGACCAACTTACGGTAAACCCCAATATTGAGAACGTTGCTGGAGCCAACCTTCTGCTAAGTAACGAGCGATCGCTTCATTCACATTTCGTCTTAACTTATCGTACTGCAATCCCTTGGGCATGACTACAGACAAGGGTTCAGTTGATAGCTTGGTTGGCAGTAGCCGATATTGGGGATATTGTTGCACCCAACCGCTTAAAACACTAGCATCTGCGGCAAAGGCTATGGCGGCATTACTTTCTATTTTCTCTCGTGCTTCTTGATAAGAATTCACCCCTACCAACTCGGCGTTTGGCACATAGTACCGCACTTGAGCAATGGTACTGGAGTTATTCAGTACGGCAATTTTTTGTTTTGCCAAATCACTAAACTTATGCACAGAGGCATCTTTTGTAACTAGTACAGTGCCATCCAAATAGTAGGGAACACTTAAACTAACTATGCGGGCGCGTGATTCGGTTGCTGTTACCCTAGCGATCGCAAAATCAACTTTCTTGTCTAAGACTACAGACAAGCGATCGCGATTCGCTACAGGTTCCAATTTGACAGCCTCTGTTTTACCAAGCAAGTCAAGTGCCAATTGCCGTGCCAAGTCAATTTCCAAGCCTTGCAAATTACCATTAGCATCTCTAAATCCCAACGGACGCAAGTTATCTTTAACGGCAACAGTTAGATAGCCCCGTTGCTGAATTTCTGGCATTTCGGCGGCAGATGCAGTTAATCCTGCCCCCACTATAGAAAAGCAATATATCCAAAAAATAGTGGCGGATAATACCAGATGTAACCGAGTAATTGCTTGCCATCTGTTACATCCGTTATACATCCGTTGCCACCTTTATCCTTTAGCTTGATTTGCTAGTTCAGCAACTTTGCCGAAGCTAGCTGGATCGAGGACTGCTAATTGTGCCAACATCTTGCGATTTAGTTGGATATCAGCTTTTTTCAAGTTACCGATCAACTGGCTGTAGCTCAAGCCGTGTTGCCTTGAAGCAGCGTTGATGCGGGTGATCCAGAGGCGACGAAAATCGCGCTTTTTCTTTTTGCGATCGCGGTAGGCACTCCGTAGCGCCTTCATCACTTGTTGGTTGGCAGTTCTAAACAGAGTTGAGTGAGAACCGCGAAAACCTTTTGCTAGTTTGAGAATTTTATTGCGGCGCTTCCGAGCTACATTACCGCGTTTTACCCGAGTCATAACTTATTTCCTAAAATACTTACAAATATGGGAGCATCAAGTGCACGTTAAGTTCATCGCGTTCATGTACAAGCGCACTCTGGCGCATACTACGCTTTTTGTCAGAAGATTTATGTTCTAAAAGGTGGCTTTTGCCAGCTTTACGACGGACGATTTTGCCGGTGCCGGTGGCACGGAATCGCTTCGCTGCGGCTTTACGAGTCTTTAGTTTAGGCATTGTTTAGCTTTAATTCGACACGATCCATTATTATACTAATAAAATTGCTTGAATGGTAATTAAATAAACGATTTAACCAACTACCACTGTTATAGACAAAATTAATTTCACCAATGGATGAAGTAAATATAGTCGAATATGACCCACGGTGGCAGACTTTGTTTGCACAAGAAGCCGAGCGTATCTGGCAGGTACTAGGCAATGACTTAGTTGTGGAAATTGAACATATTGGGAGTACGGCAGTACCAGGAATGGCAGCCAAACCAGTTATTGACATTATGGTAGGAGTCCGTTCCTTAGTAAATGCGAAATCTACTGTTCCGATATTAGAATCTTTGGGATACGTTTATTGGCGTGAAAACCCAGATCCTGGACGGATGTTTTTTGTCAAAGGAATGCCACCATACGGAAAGCAACGTACTCATCATGTTCACATAGTCGAGGTTGACAGCGAATTTTGGGAGGAGCACAAGCTATTTTGCGATTATTTGAGAAGGCATCCTAAAGAGGCGAAACAATATGAAGCTTTAAAACGCGATTTGGCGGCAACTTTTCGGAGCGATCGCGAGGCTTATACTAATGGTAAAAATGACTATATCCGGGCTGTGATGTCAAAAGCACAGTGTGAAATTCGTAATTGAATCAATTGGGAACTAAATGCCCAACTAATTTAAGATCACCAAGAAAGACAATTACCCGCGAGTGTTTCACCAATAATTACGAATTACGAATTAGTTAATTCGCTGCTGTTTGGGCTTCTTGATAAACTATTTCTTGAAACTGGATCATATCTTTTTGCGGATCGGCGTGGCTGACTTTCACCAATATCTGTTCGCCCAACTTCACAGAACGTTTGAAAACCATTGGCAACTGCAAGCCCAAATCTTCTAACAAAATTAGAGCCAAGTTGCTGTCTTCTCGCAGCCACATTAACACTGTCACCTCCCAAGTTTCCTCTGGATGACGGCGTAAATACTCTAGAGCATAATATCTATTAGTTTGCCGTTCCACCATCGTCACCTCTTGGGTGATGCTGGTGACAGTCATCATCACTTCTTTAAGTTGATCTGCGGTAAATGGTAAAACTTCACCCCGCAAATGGGCTTTAAGTTGGAAGTGGGTAAGTAAGTCACTGTAACGACGGATGGGAGAGGTTGCTTGAGTGTAGGTATCCAAACCTAAACCAGCATGGCGCAGAGGCGTAATGCTCATTTCGCTCTTGGGCATACAACGACGCATAGCGCAAGCCCGAACGAATCCGGCGGGAAGTAGCAGCAACTCTTCTTCTGGGGGTAATTCTGGTTGCGGCTGACCACGAAAGGGCAAAGGTATGTTGTGAGCTTTACCATAACGTGCCGCAACTTCACCGGCAACAATCATCATTTCTGCCACTACTTGCCGCGACGGGGAATCATCCAAAATATCAATGTTGATCTCATCATCTTTGACTTTGATCATCGCTTCCGGCATGGTGATGCTAATTGCCCCTTGAGCGTAACGCCAAGCTTTGCGCTTCTGCGCCCAACTAGCGATCGCTGCAATTTCCGGTTCTGCCTGTACCCGTAATTGCAGCATTTCATCTACATCTTCGTAGGTGAGGCGATAAGTCGGCTTAATCGAACTAGTATGAATGCTGTAATCTTCTACTCCCCCAGTTGTATCTAAAATAATCCCGAAACTGAGGGCGCAACAAACCCGTCCCTGGATCAGACTCATTGGCCCAGTCGCCAATACCTCTGGGAACATGGGAATCATCCCGGTAGGTAAATAGACTGTACTACCCCGCTTTCTGGCTTCCAAATCTAATTCATCATCTGGCACTAACCATCGAGTCGGATCGGCGATATGCACCCACAGGCGTTCCCGGCCATCGGGCAGTACTTCCCAACTCAGACCATCGTCGATCTCTGTGGTAGTTTCATCATCAATGGTGTAGACCTTCAGGTGAGTCAGATCAAGGCGGTTTGTATCTGAGTCAATTGGCGGGAAATCCCAACGCTGTTGCGCCACTTCTAATACCTTATTAGGAAATTGGATCGGAATTGAAGAACGACGCAGGAACAAGTTTTCATAAGGACTCCAGCAACCCAAATCCACTAACAGCTGAAAGGCTCCTTGGGGTGTTGTGGGCCGTCCCAGCATGGTCATAGTTTCTAATACTGGAGCGCTTGGCGGATAAGCACGAGCCAAGGAGTCATAATTGACCCCTGTCCGCACGGTGTCGGCAAGCAACGCGGCGTATTTTTCGAGTCCTTCTAAGCGCTGGCGATCGTGGCGCTGCCATTCTACTGCTTCACCTTTGAGCGCCTGCTCTACACGAGTTAGAAATTCCTGCTGTCCCTTAGCTTTTAGTGCCTCTACTTCCATCTGGTGCTTGCGTTCTGCCACCTGAGCAGCAGTTCGCGGCTCGTAAGCGTCTCCCTTTTGCTTGAAATAAAGTTTGTCGTCTGATAACAAGCAATGGGCGGCGTAACAAGGAGGCGCGTCTGATGCTGAAAATAGCAGATTCGCCATTTGGTCGGGGGTGACTGTTTCCCCATCCTCAACCAGTAGTTCCCAAGCTATTTCTAAACTAGATGGGTCTAAATAAGGCTTGATCTGCTCCAAAAAGCTAGCAATCTCAGAAGGCTTGTAGGTCTGCCCGGTAACTGTATAAGTTATTTGTCTAGGCGCGAGGCTGTGGGATTGACCACGTTCGTCTACCACAAACCAGCGGGTTTTACCGTCTGGGCGTTCTACGATGCCCAGACGGCGATCGCCTTGAACCCTAAATTCAACTAGCGTCCCCTTCTCCACAACTCTCGCACTTTACTTTGGTGAACAGTTTAAATAGTTTTAAGTTAGGAGTTAGGAGTTAGGAGTTTTGATTCTTAACTCCTGTATAGACGCGATTAATCGCGTCTCTCCTGTACAGACGCGATTAATCGCGTCTCCCCTCTTTTTAGCCTTCCGCATTGATAAATGGCAACAAAGCCACAATCCGCGAACGTTTAATTGCTAATGTCAACTCTCGCTGTTGCTGAGATGTAAGCCCAGTAATCCGACGTGGCAATATCTTACCCCGCTCGGTGACAAACTTACGCAGTAAATCAACATCTTTATAATCGATTGGTTCTCCTGGCTTGATCGGAGAAAGGCGACGACGGAAATAACTCATCTCTACTTAATTTCCTTGTGAACGGTATGTTTGTTGCAGTGGGTGCAGAACTTTTTCAGTTCTAGCCTGTTAGTGGTGTTGCGGCGATTCTTGGTGCTGGTATAACGGGAAACACCAGCAGAACGCTTGTCTGAATTTGTCCGGCACTCAGTACACTCTAGTGTGATAATAATGCGGGCACCTTTACTCTTAGCCATAATCTTACAAACAGTGAAGCCTGAAGAGAATTAACACAAATGACTATCTTCTCACATTCCGCCGCATATTATCAACTAATCTTTTAATTTTTATGTCAAGCGAGTAGCCACGACGCGACGAAACGATGAAAGTTCCACAATAGCGATCGTGTAAAGCCTGCCGCATCTGGGCATCAGATAAGGCAGTCCCACAATCAATTGCTAGGGGAAATACTAGCAGTATAGCAGTGGGATTGGCTCTAATATTGCTCAGGGCAATTGACACTAAAAGGGCACCCAAGCCGACGATCGCCTCTCGCTTCACCAGTGAGAGCAAATCTGGAATTCTGCCCACTACTTCCCCATCGTCAACTTCTAACACCTTTAAATCGAATGCCCAACGCCCTAAACTTTGCCCTTGATTGTTGTATACCACCAGCACCCGCAAAACTAGCCAAAATATCACAAAAACTAGGATTTGCAGAAATTGAATACCGATATCGCCGCCTCCCAATAGGGAACTGACTAACCAGACACCAAGGAAATCAAGCCCCAATGCCATACCTCGTCGCCCAATTTCAGCCTTGGGATAGTGTTTTTGGGGAAGTCGTTCGATAGTCATACAACACAGGTATTTTTATTTAGGGGTTGGGAAATAATTGCTCCTATTTTTAATATTAAGGTGATGACTTGGGTTTGGCGTTTAGGCTAGAACCGGATTGGCAACAGTTAAGACAATCAATCCTAACTACTGAGGATTTTGAGGGGCTGTAGAGGATTGCTCCTGCTTTCATATTGCTTCACATCTAAATGGATAGACAGGCGAACCGAAAGGTTCTACAATCTGACTGATTGCGGTAAATTTACCTATTGCCCAATCCCTATAAGCATAGTAAAGATTTTCTAGTGATTGCGTTTGATTGCGGAAGCACTAAATTAATATAAGGAAGTCTTGAGTAAAGGGCAGCAAACAAATGGATGTAAAGCTGATTTTAGCTGGATTAACAGTTATATTTACGCTTTCGTGCTTGTTTTTTGGCACGAAAAATGGATTTTATGATTCAGATAACTATCACGGCAATGGCTCTGCACATTGAAAAAAGTCTGTAGACGCTTGAGCGACTTCTCATAGGATAAGTTGGCTAAGATAGCTCAGAACTTGCAAAGAGAAAATAAACAAGAAGCATCCTTGAGCTAGTAGTTTGATGGCTTCTCGTTACTCTACCTTTCCGAACCAGTGCGGGTTCGGTGGAGGCGTCCTCCCCAATCAAAAATCTGTATTCTCAGGGTGTAGGGGCGCACGATAAAACTTACCCCTAAGTCACAAAACCAAAATTTGTGTAATTTTTGGCTTTTGGGATATGTCCATAATGATGAGATTTGTGGGGAGGACAGCATGAAGGATAATCTGTCGGCATCCTCTCGCGTAGATGCTGCGGAAGTGGGTACTGAATTAGAATGTTTACCCTATAGTGTCCAACATTACGATGAGGGTGTGTGTTTATTGGTGAAGATGGGTCCACACCGTATCCTGTTGGACTGTGGTTTGGAGGATATTTCACCGCTGGTTAAGGGGCTTACTAAGTCGGTACATGGAGCTAGTTCGTCCCTACCGGCGGATTTCGTTTTGATTAGTCATGCCCACCCGGATCACGCCAGAGGCTTACTGGCACTGCATAAAGCTTTTCCAAACCTACCTATTTATGGTAGCGAAGTAACCAGCAAGTTACTGCCGTTGAATTGGCTAGACCAAGATGCTGAGAAAATTTCCGAATTTTGTCATGCCTTGCCGTTGCGATCGCCTGTGGAATTCCAAGATGGTTTGGTGGCAGAATTATTTCCCGCAGGGCATCTACCGGGGGCAGTGGCAATTCTCCTTACCTACACCACAAAGCAGCGTACTTATAAGCTACTGTATACAGGAGATTTTTTCCTGTCAAACTCGCGGTTGGTAGAAGGTTTGCGTTTAGAGGAACTGCGAGGATTAAACTTGGATGTGCTAATTATTGAAGGCAGTTATGGCACATCTCGTCATCCTCACCGCCGCAACCAGGAAAATCAACTAGCAGAACGAATTAATCGGGCGATCGCTGACCATTGTTCTGTGATTCTTCCCACGCCTGCTTTAGGATTGGGTCAAGAATTATTAATGCTCTTACGCTCTCATCACCACTTCACCGGACGAGATATAGATATCTGGGTAGATGGTGCTGTCGCTACTGGGTGTGATGCCTATTTAGAGCTGCTAACCCACCTTCCCCCATCTGTACAAAACTTCGCCCGCCATCAACCCTTGTTTTGGGATGAACGAGTGCGTCCCCGCGTGCGTCGTTTACAAGCAGAACATCGTCCCACTGTGGGTAAGTCACCTTGTATAGTCCTTACCGACTCTACAGATGATTTGGGTAAGCACTGCCAGGTAGACACTGGCCCTTGGCTGATCCTGCTACCAGAAAAAATTGATATAAAAGTTAATAAAGAATATTTAGCACCCACCACTGTCGAAACCTATCTCTTAGCTCAACATAGTGATGGCCCTGGTACTACGCAGCTAATTCATAATTTGCGACCCCAGCACGTCATTTTTGTCCACGGTTCTCCTGCCTACTTGGCAGACCTGACTAGCTTAGAGGAGTTGCAAAACCGCTACCATATCCATTCACCGGCGGCTGAAACTTTAGTAGAGTTGCCTATTGGCGATACATTTTTACAACCGGCAGCACCAGAAACTAACTACGAAGGCGAACTGACAGAGTTGGGAACAGTAATCACAATCACCTTAGCCGATGTGATTACTACTGATCCGCGTTGGCGACAATTTGCTGATACTGGTCTGATCGAAGCTCGTTGGCAAGGGGAAGAACTAGTATTGAGGGGATTGTCTCAACGAGAATTGCTCAACCAAAATAGCGATCGCTATACATGGACTGATGTAGACTGTTGCGGTACTTGCCGACACCAAAGGGGGCAGCGATGTTGGAATCCAGCTTCCCCGTTGTATAACTTTAAAGTAACTCTAGAAGGTTACTGTCCTGCTTTTGAAGGTTTAAATGATAGCCAATAGTCATTAATCCGATGCCTTTAGTCATTTTTAATTAATGACGAATGACGAATGACTAATGACTATTAACTAATGACTGATTATTCTGGATTTGAGTCAGTGTAACGGTTGTGAATGCGTTCGGCTTCGGGACAGTCTTCAGTCATCAAAGGTTCCACATTACCGCGTGGTACTGAAGCCAGTTTTTGCGTTACAGCACCAATGCTCTCGAGGCGAACCATTTCTTCCCAAGAACAAACTTCGTCCTCTTCTTCTGTTTCATAGCGTAGGGTCACTAAATCTCCCTCTATGTCGATGATGCGGGCGCGTTCAATCCAGCGTTGCTGGTCCCGCAAGAAAACACATACCTCGCGCCCATCGCAACAGAGTTGATAAATCTTGCGGTGTAGCATGTATTGTTTCTGCCTTTTTAAACAACGTAGTTAAACCTGTCAAAATCTGGGTTCTACCCCATTACATTACACCTTTAAGAGGTTAATTTCACAGTTCAGAACAACTATGCTTCATAACTCAATCCCAAGACTTGCTTGTAGTTGTCAAATATTAGGAAATTTTAAGTCATAAATCAATGGTTGCTCTAGCAATGAACTCAATCTCCCTCTGGCTCATTCTACCGAATGCCTGCTTCATAGAAGTCAAACAATTCAGAAGCTGTCCTAACCAGATTCATATTTGCTGGTGAGTCATTCTTACGATTATGTAATAAAGAATACTTTAAAACAATCGTTGATTGCGGTTGTTTAGCTTGCCTAGTTTTACTCATTGGCATTACTGGGAAGTCCGGGGATTTGGCTTTACTTTTACCCATGTGTATCTGATCTTAACTCATTCTCTTGCTGACCTTGATGGTTTTCAACAATAAGACTCAAAGAGTTTTAAGTTTTTAAGATTTTTGCCTGATGATGGCTAACGAAAAGACAACGAAGTAGGTGAAAGAAGCAGAGGGGCAAAGGAGATGAGGGGCAGAGAGTAAAGACGATAAAAAAATTACCCTCTGCTTCTTTTGGAGTATCAGCAAGATTTATACGGTAACGGAAATTCCATAAGCACGTTCGACGAGGACGCTTCTCGTTTAATTTTACCTACGCGAACTGCATCGTATAGGGCTGCGAGGGCTGACAAATCCTCTTCCTTCCAGCATTTAGTGACCAGCACTTGATGAAGTAAACCCTCAGATTCAACACTAAGATATCCAGTTTGGAAAGCAGATTCAACGAGTGTGCGAATCATCTTGGTTAGGGCAGAGTAAATAAATTCCTTACCTCAAGTTTGAAACATTTCCCTTTGCTGCTAGTTGATATGGAACATGAATATCAGGTGATTATAATTACACGTAATTAGTGATTTCAATCACAACAATGGGCTATAAAATTAATTTTAGATATACTTGTATGTAAATATACGTAAATAAGTAGGCATAAAAATAATTAGTACTAATTTTGAGATGGCACATGATTTAAAAACATTAAAATATAGAAAAATTTTTAAGCAAATATCCAACAAATATAGTCAAACATAAACAATCAAGCAAAAAACTGGCGGAAATCCTCATCCTTTTGACTTAATTGCACCCAATCTAGGTTTAACGACTGGAATTTTTGCACCAAGCGATCGCAAGCCGGACGTTCGGTAGCGTAATGTCCGGCATCGATTAAAATGAGATTGCGATCGCGGCTTTCTTGAAACTGATGAAATTTACAGTCAGAAGTCAGATAAGCTTGGGCACCACTTTTGACGACGGCTGAAATAAAACTAGCCCCTGAACCACCCAAAACAGCAACTCGTGAAATTGTTTGCTGTAAATCAGCACTTGGAGAAAAAATCAAATTAGGAGGAACAAGTCGAGTTTGAATGGTTGCAAGTAACTCCTGTAATGTCAGAAATGGCTCTAGTAAACCAACACGACCATATCCTAATCCTCCTTGTGTCGGTACTATAGGAGTAACTTCTTTAAGTTCTAAAATCTGAGCTAGAACGTCAGCAGTACCATCTTGCACTTGATCGAAATTCGTGTGAGCAGTGTAAATAGCAATATTGTGGGTGAAGGATAACCTTACCATTTCTGCGATCGCTTCACCAGTGCGTAAAGATTTGGGTGGAGTAAAAATCAAGGGATGATGGGCAAATATCAGATTAGCATTCAGAGCGATCGCTTCCTGCATTACTGCTAAAGTCGGTGTCAAACATACTAAAACCCGTGCTTTTTCCTGCAATACTCCTGGTTCAATCTGCCAGCCGCAATTATCCCAGCTTTCACACCAAGCGGGATTTGCCCACGCTTCAAACCAAGTAATTAAGTCAGCAATTTTCATAACTATTTTCTTTAGCAATTTTTAATTTTAATTGCTAATCAGTGTTTCTGTGGTTGAATATTTAATTCTAATGCTAGTTGCTGGCGCATTTCTTGGAAAGGTTTGTTCCAGACCGGGCTAGCATTCCAGTTCCACACTGCGACTGGGATAAGTTGCTCCTCAGCCAGATAAGTTAGCAGACGACATTCATCTTCTGGTTCACGAGAAAATGTGAAAGGATTGCGGTAACCTGTGTCACATAATTTATAAGATGCGACCTGACCATGACTAATCCGTTGTAAAATTTCTTTACCTTTATTGAGCAAATAATCCAAATAAACCGGACTAAAAGGCTCTATATGTGCGCGTTTTTGTGGCTCTTTTTGTACCCATCTTGCCCACTCAAACCCATACATAAAATCGTGAACGTAACGGAAGCGGATTTCTGTTTTCCTTCCAAACATTTCGATCAGAGAAACCATCTTTTCACCAAAAACCTTTAAAAAAGTAATAGCACCCTCATCTGCTACTAAAGCCTGTCTAAGCGTACTACTGACTAGAAAATCAAAATCCCAAAATATGTTTTCTGGAAAGTTTTGTAACTGAGTATGAACTATATTTTCGAGAGTTTCCTGAAGGGTTAAAATAATTTCAATTTCGGTTTTTTGTTCAGTAATCAAATTTCCCAATTCTGCAAAACTGGTAATTAATGTCTTTTGGGGATTAAGTGATAACAACTGAATAGACTGTTGAGCAAGAATTTCATCAATATATTGGAAAGTATGAGTTTGTGTCAGTTCTTGCTTCATAGTAATTGAAATAGCCCAGACAGCTTGCACTAAATATTAGTTTATATCGCAATAAGTAGGTTTTTAAATAATCATAAATAAACTTTACTTTTTAATTTACAAATTGACACGAATTATTTAGCGTGTATCTGATTAATTTTCATAACAAAGCGATCGCGGCGAAATTTATTTCATGTATATCACCGCAAGTTTATGAGATTATAGCCAAAGGGTAAGCGGGATAACCAGAGTATTTAAACTCTACAGAACTCCATTTTAAATAAAACTTGAGAATCGGCTATCCAGAAATATGGATAACCAATTCTCTTAAATGACTGCGCTGGCGATGTTCCCAAATATAAATTCCTTGCCAAGTTCCCAGTACCAAATGACCACGATTAATGGGGATATGTTCAGAAGTGTGGGTGAGTGCGGTACGAATATGTGCCGGCATATCATCAGGCCCTTCTGCATCGTGAATGTATTTTCCCGATTCTGGCACGAGTTTTGCCATAAAGTTAGCTAAATCCACAAGAACATCAGGATCGGCATTTTCTTGAATGACTAAACTGGCTGAAGTGTGGCGTAAAAATAGAGTACAAAGACCAGTTTCAACTCCCGATTCTGCAACTGTGGCTTCAATTTTTGCAGTAATGTTGTAAAAAGATTTACCAGTGGTGGAAATTTTTAGTAGCTTTTGGTAGTGAGTCATTTAAAACAGTAATTATTGATGACAGTAAAAGCTAATTAGCCGTTCAGTCTGCTTGATTTGGTTGTTGTTCTGCGGTTGCTCGATCGTTAGACTGAGTATGTCTTCTCCTAAAGAGACTTAACACCGCATTTACAAACTCTTTGAGGACATCGGGAATGATAGGTGTGTTAGGCAGATTGTGAGATAAAGCTGTAATGTTAGCCCGATCTGGCTCTGGCAGTTGTAAACTCTTTTTAAAGGATGTTATATCGTCTTGGTTGGTATTCATAGTTTTTGTAGTTCAGGAATGAAATAAACTGTTACTTGATGTAACAACGCAACAAATGCGATTCCGGCAGTTACAAAAGTAGCATATGTCAATGATTGAGAAATATTCTCTACTTGCTTCTGATTTTCATTATAAGTCTCTCTCAAGTTAACTAACATCTGTGACTGGTATTATTGAGGTGAAAACTTCAAATATTTATTCTGAAAATCGTCAGTTTCTAGGTTGGGGCTGACAAAAAAATTTGCGTGGCAATAAAGATCGTATTAGTAGCATGAAGTTAAAAAGTAGTAAGAATATTTCTACTACACTGAAAAAACTAAATATTGCAATTAGTCTAGATATTGTTAGAAAACTTAATAATGCGGTGTTTGTGACAAATAGGATGTTCATCTGAGTGATTAAAATTTGCCGTTCTTCTTTTTGTCTTTCAATCACTCGACGCACATCTTGAGTGCCTAATTCCAACGTTTCTTCGTCTATTGTCGGATCTCCCATTATTAATTTATGTTTTTTTGAAGAACTTTATTCGACTCGAAATAATTAATTACGGCATGAGCGATCGCTGCATTACCATCCTTAGCAATTGGTTCAGATTGCTTTGGCAATTGAGGTAACTCACACAGAAAATCCCAAGTTCCTTGAAAAAACTCAGATGGGGTGATAATTTGATGCTGGTTATAATTTGTTATGCCTTCTACTATAAAAGTTGCTTCGGCAAAATCCTCACGCGGGATGGTAACAATGGGTACTCCTAATAGTGTGGCTTCAGCAAAAGTACTGTAACCAGGCTTAGAAACGACTCGCCCACAAATAGGCATAAAATCTACAGGGCGGTATTTGCGGTCATTAATTTTCACTAAATTAGGCAAATCAGGAGCAGATTGATCAAAGACAATAAATTGCCAATCAGGAAATCGCCGTAGGTTATCGTAGGGAATTTGCTGTAAACCGAAGCCGCCAAAGGTCAACAAAATAGTTTTTTCTACTGGTGCAGTTATTCCCCAAAGAGAATGTAAATTATCAGCAGAGTGACGGGGGGAACCGCCTGTTAAGCCGACATCTGTAATATTGTTAAAAGCTTGCATTGGTTCGTGGAAGGGAAGACGAAATAAGCGATCGCACTTTGAATACCAATCACTAATCCAATCTGCAACTGCGGTAAATTCACCTCCCCAATCTCGGTAGATAAAGTCCCAGCCAAAGTTACTCATCATCCAGCAGGGAATGTTTGCACCTTTGGCAAACCCAGGAGCGAGGAAGGGAATATCTGCCAAAATGAGATTAACGCGATTCTGACGGATAAAATTAACCTCTGAGGCAATGAGAGAATTTTGATGCTTTTTAATATCCAGCAACTTTTCTAAAGTCGCTACTTTATCCATTGTCAAACTATCAGTTTGCACCACACCCAAATCAAATGCACGGGGACGATAGATAAAATCGCCTTCTATATAGCACTCTAGCAACCAGCGCGGGGCAGTAGTTACCAGAATTAGCAGAACTTCTGGACATAATTTTTGGATTGTCGCAGCTACAGAAGCCATGCGAGTAGCATGACCAAAGCCGTGGTTAGTTATCGCTAAGTATAAGATTGGGCGTTCCATTTTAAGTTAGGAGTTAAGAGTTACAAGTTAAAATCATAATTCCCAAATTGATAACTTATAACTCCTAATTTTTAACTAATTTTGCAAAAACTTTGAATCGCCTCAACCAATTGGTCAATTTCCGATTCTAAAGTAAGGTAATGGATAGTGGCACGTATACAGCTAGGATCGGCAATCGTCCGAGTTAATATTCTTTGTGACTCTAAAAATTGCACTAACTTGAGATTAGCTTGAGGCTGATTATTTGCAATTTGGAACGAGACTATACCGCTTTCTGGTGGGGAAGTTCGTAAACACTTGACATCAGGTAATGCTATTAAGCGCCGCCAGAGGTACTCACTGTTTTGACAAATTTGCTCGTAACGTTCCTGTGAGGTTCCCCATTGCTGATGGATTGCGATCGCTTCCTTTAACCCAACATACAATGGATAAGCTAATGTAGACACTTCATACCGTCGCCCATCTGGAAGCCAATCCACAGGCTGAGATTGGCTATCCACAATAATGCCATTCAAGCCAATAAATGTAGGTTTTAAGCTTTCTCGTGCTTCTGGTCGCACATACAAACCACCAGCACCCGCAGGGCCACATAACCATTTATGACCAGTAAAAGCATAAAAATCTACACCCAATTCTGTCAAGTTTAAAGGCAACAAACCAACAGATTGGGCAGCATCTATCAATAGAAAAGAATGATTATTTCTGCATACTTCGGCAATTTTATCAAGAGGTAAAACTTGACCAGTATTCCAGAAAACATGACTTAATATTACAAGACGGGTATTAGGGCGCAAGTGCTGGGCAATAACTTTTACAGGGTCGCCCTCATTTAAAGTCGCTTTGAGAGGACAGGTAGTAACTTCCACAGCGAATCTCCGCGCAATTTCCTGTGCAGTGGCAATTACGCCTGGATGTTCGCAATCTGAGAGCAGCATATGATCGCCAGCACGCCACTCAACACCCCACATGGCGATATTACAGCCAACAGTGACATTCTGCGTGAGAGTAATCGTTTGACTTGGTATATGTAACTCCGAAGCGATCGCTTCTCTTGCGGCTTGAGTCTGCGGTGCTATCCAGCGATACGCCTCATTGCCAAAGGGGCCTATTTGCTGAACATAAGCCTGAGTTTGAGTCATAGCATCCATTGCCCTTTGGGGCATCGGACCTTGTCCTCCATAATTGAAATAAGTCTTATTCGCTAAAGCGGGAAATTGCTCTCGATGGCTATGCAAGCTGGTTTGTGCGACAGAAGTACTAGTCATACCAATTTTAGATTGTAGATTTTGGATTACTCATTAGTTTCTCATCTTCCTCATTCTCCCACTCCATTATTAATTGTCTGAGTTACTGCCAGATTGTGCTAATTCTTGTTAACTTAAAAGGATGCTAATTAATGCTGAACTCCTACTGCAATACCAACGCTGTAAACGCCGGACTTTTCTAGATATCCACGGTGACAAAAGTCAGCGCGATGCTCCCAATGAGTTGCTGCAAAAACTGCAACAGGACAAAATCGCTCATCATCTGAGTGCTTTGGCAAAGGTGACTTATCACCAACCAGATTATTCTTATGGAAACTGGGAAGCGGCAGAAGCAGCAACTTTAGAATTGATGCAGCGTGGGGTTGAGTATATCTATAAGGGAGTACTGTTAGCAACTTATTCTGAAGGATACACTTTGCTAAGTCGTCCAGATTTACTCGTCAAACGGCCAGGAAAATCCTGCTTTGGTGATTGGATCTATGTTCCGGCTAGTATTGAACTGGGTAAGCGCCCTAAGCAAGAATATCAAGTTGTTGCCGCATTTCACACCCAAGTATTGGCAACAATACAAGACTTTGTACCAGAAACAGCTTGGCTGATATTGCGTACCAAAGAGAGAAATTATCCTGTGGATCTGTTCAAATGGACACCACGGATGCAGCAGATTCTAGAGGAGTTTATTGAAGTTTTAGAGTTACCGAATCCCCCAGAAGTGTTTATTTCTCGGCAAAAGTGCAATCTTTGCCATTGGTATAGTCAATGTTATGCGATCGCTCAATCTGAAAAACACCTTTCACTATTACCAGGCGTAACACCTCTTCGCTACACTCAACTCCAACACATAGCCATCAGAACAGTAGAATCTCTTGCTAACACCAGTCCCACCACCTTAGAAAACCTAGTGGGTTTCGACCGCGAAGTAGCACCTAAGCTGATAGTGCAAGCTCAATCTGCGTTGCAAAGACGACCCTTAATCTTACCATACCCACTACCAATAAAAGATATTACCTTCACAGCCCCCGTAGAGCTTTACTTTGACATTGAAGCACAGCCAGATTTGGATTTAAATTATCTTTTGGGAGTTTTGGTCGTTGATAGACTTGCTAATACAGAACAGTTTTATTCGTTTTTAGCAGATAAACCAGAAGACGAAGGATTAGTTTGGCAGCAATTTTTGGATTTGGTTTGGCAATATCCCGAAGCGCCAATTTATCATTTTTGTGTCTACGAGTTTGATACAGTCAAACGGTTGGCAAGGCTTTACAACACTCCTTCCTCCTTAGTCCGTCCTGTACTGAGTCGATTTGTGGATGTATATGAACAATTAACTCAAAGTGTAGCATTGCCCGTAGAAAGCTATGCCCTCAAAGCGATCGCTCGTTGGTTAGGATTTGAGTGGCGAGAAAAAGAAGCTAGTGGTGCTAAATGTATTTACTGGTATGAACAGTGGCTAGAAACAGGCGATCGCACCTTACTAGAAATTATCCAAAGTTATAACGAAGATGATTGTCGCGCAACCCACAAAGTCAAAGATTGGCTTGTAAACTTTTTTCAGGATGAATATGGTTTGCGGCTAGCTTAAGTAATCTCGTATTTTATCAAGGTTTCCAATTGGCTGTAATACATATTATTTGTAGCAGTTCACAAATGTGCAATCCTGCATCCTTTAGCCTGATATAGCTTTTCTTAATCACATCATGTACATCAGAGCAAGCTCATCGCTTGCGGGTAAGGGTTCTTGTAGCACACTCAACTGAGAACCGCTGTATCTTGTTTAAGGGACTTCCAAAAAATAAATTATCCCAAATTATTTCTAGATTTGTAGGGGCGCAAGGCCTTGCGCCCTAGGTTCGCGGAGCGTTCCCAGGGATGGGATGTTTTTTTAACAGGAAGTCCCTTATAATTTTCACACTTCAACAAAATATCTATGCAGCTAATTAAAAATATCTTCGCAATTCCACGGATTATTTACTTTTTTATCCCAATTATAATTATTTTTATCTTACTCCAATTGTTACCCATAAATGCTGTTGAAGTTAGTAGCATAGAGTTTATTGGAGAAACCACCTTAACGAAAGGTTTAACTTTCCAAAAAACTGAAGTTGGAGGTTTATCTGGAATTACCTTTGATGCAAAAAATAATCTTTATTATGCTATTTCTGATGACCGGGGACAAAAAGCTAATGCCCGTTTATACACTCTAAAAATCGACTTAAGCAAGGGTTATCTACAAAAGGGTAGAGTTGTCCCTGTTAGCCTTACCACATTATTAAATAAAAATGGTCAAACATTTCGCTCTAGTGAAACTGATACAGAAGGTATTGCATTAACTAATAAAGCAAGTGTGTTTATTTCTTCTGAAGGGGATGCTGCAAAATTAATTAATCCTTTTATTAAAGAGTTTTCCCTAGCTTCTGGTAGAGAAATTGCAACACTTCCTATACCAAACAAATTCTTGCCACATAAGACTTTTCAACAAGGTATCGGCAACAATTTGGCTTTTGAAAGCCTCACAATCACACCCAATAAAAAGCATCTATTCACAGCCACCGAAAATGCTTTAATTCAAGATGGTGTAGCAGCTAAACCTAATATCGGTACTCCTTGCCGAATTTTGCAATACAACTTGCTCAACAACCAGCCAGAAAAAGAATTTCTTTACCAAACAGAAGCAGTTTCCCCTTTTTTAAATATCACTGGCAAATTTGCTAGTGGATTACCTGATTTACTTGCTCTCGATAATCAAGGACACTTTCTAAGTCTAGAACGGTCTTTTACTGGTTTAGGATTTGCTATTTCTCTGTTTCAGGTTTCTTTAGAAGGAGCTGATGATATTCATAAGATAGACAGCCTTTTAGCCATTGACATCAAAAATATTAAGCCAGTTCAGAAAAAACTTCTGTTAGATTTAAGAACCCTAGATGTACTGCTAGACAACATCGAAGGCTTAACTATGGGCCCTAAACTACCCGATGGTCAGCAATCATTAATTCTCATCAGTGATAATAATTTTAACTCCCTGCAACGTACCCAGATACTAGGTTTTAAAATTAAAATCGAAACACCGCTAATCAGATTATTACGCCGTTTACTCCCGAATATCAACCGTTAACGGTACAGACTGATCGCGTCTTTACTACCATTGACTTTTTCCTGTGTATTCACGGAATCTACTAGCCAGCTTTATCTAGCTTATTTATAGTTTCCGTGTAATTTCTCAACCGTATTCATGAATAAATATGTTACACAATATTATAGGAAAATGTTCAGAGAGATTAACCATAATCACAAGATATGATTAATTTCCTAAAAATTGTGATACTTTCCAAATTTAAATTTAATGGTTATCTAGAGTTGTTAGAGTGCTTTGCCAACAATATTTTTCATAAATGAGTTTTATGTTACCCAATGAAATTGAGAATTTGGTAGGGCAAAAAGCAGAATTAGATGATTACATTGGACAATTTTTAAATAATCGCTATTTAATCAGAAATTTAATTGGCAAAGGAGGGATGAGTAGAGTTTATTTAGCAGTGTCTTCTGCTAAAGGAGGTATGCTGATCGCAGTCAAAATATTATCATTTAATTTGGCTAATCAGCATATGTCCCAACGCTTTGCCAGAGAGATTTTTATTGGCGCTCAATTAGGTCATAAAAGTAAAAATATTGTTCGTATCTTAAATTATGGTTTTACCGAGGATAAAACTCCATTTTATGTAATGGAATACCTGCTAGGAAAAAATCTCAAACAAGTTCTCAAAATTCAGCCTTTAATAATATCGAAATTTTTGGAGATTTGTAATCAAATTTGTTTAGGCTTCCAATGTGCCCACCAAGGTATCAGTCTCAAAGGAGAAATTTATCCTATTGTTCATAGGGATATTAAACCAGAAAATATATTTATTGTTGAAGATACTAAACAAAGAGAAATTGTCAAAATACTCGATTTTGGTATTGCTAAGTTTTTAACAGAGCGAAGTGGCATGACGCTGACAGATTCTTTTATTGGCAGTTTGCCTTACTGTTCTCCAGAACATATGGAAGGGCGCAAATTGCTAGATGTGCGTTCTGATATTTACAGTTTGGGAGTATTAATGTTTGAGATGCTAACAGGAAAGCATCCATTTGAAACAAAAAGTAACTCTTTTGGTACTTGGTATCAAGCGCATCGCTTTCAAATTCCACCTACGCTTGAGGAAGTAAATCCGCAAGTCAAAATTCCGCAGGTGTTAGAAAAAATGGTGATGAGTTGTTTAGCTAAAGAAGTAAGCGATCGCCCTCAAAATATTAACCAAATATTAGAAATTTTAGAAAAAGTTAATACTCAAATTAATGACATTACTCTTGATAATAATAGTGACAATATTAAGCTTTCAATTCCGGTTAAATTAGTACCCGCAACTTCATTATCAGAAAAAGACTGTTTACAGAAAAATTGGCCTAAGAATAAACCAATTGCACCAATTGGGTTTCCCCATTTATTACAAACAACTCATAGAGCTATACCTACTTTTTGGGCAATGTTACCCAAACAAGAGATTACACAATTTTTGGATAAGATACATAGCACTGAATTTATTAGTAAAATGGATGTTTACCCGATGCTATTGTGGGTAACATTGCTATACGATTCCCAACCTTCTTTGGCTAAGTGGCTACCTTATTTTCTGGATTTGAAAGATAGTAAAGGACAGAGTATAGCACGTAGTTTAGCAGAAGTGGGGTACTATCATCTACTATTTTTTACCCTAGAAGATCCAAATCGCTGCTCTCATATAACCACTTTAACCCTCACGGCTAACCAGCGACAGCAACTTATAGATTGCTTAGAAATGAGCCAAAATTCAAATTAATCAATTTTGTCTAATCAAGCCAAAAATATTCTCAAAATAGATTACGAAAAGCTGAAATTAGAAATTTTACAAAAGTTAAGCATACATCATAAAGCTGAAAAATAAGGCTTAAAAAATTGGATGGCTAAATTGTTGGAGATTTTTTTTAAATTTTTATCACGTCCTTGAAAGTCTACGATTAAAATCAAAATCCTTGCTACCAATTACCTAGTGATATTTTTATGCGTGTATTGATAACTTTAAATGAACTCATCAGCAGAGGTAAAGAAAGTGAATCAAAGCCCATTTACATCTCCAAGTAGTACGGGCTTGCTTGCCAATCGTTATCAACTCAAGCAATTAATTGGCAGTGGTGGCATGGGCGAAGTTTTTTTAGCAAATGATATTTTGTTAGGAGGTATACCAGTTGCTATCAAGTTTTTGACTCAGACTGTAGTTGACAGCAAGATGCAACAAGATTTTGTTCGTGAAGCTTTAATGAGTGCAGCTTTGAGCCAAAAAAGCTTACATATAGTGCGGGCGTATGATTATGGTGTGAATGAAAAAGGAAAACCATACTATGTTATGGAATATCTATGCGGTAAGAGTTTAAAGGATTTAATTCCGCTCTCCTTGCCCATGTTTTTGACTCTCTCCCGCCAAATTTGTTTGGGCTTACAGTGCGCCCACCATAGGCATTAATATTGATGGTAAAATTTGTCCCTTGGTTCATAGAGATATCAAGCCCGCCAATATATTAATTATTCCCGATCCGATATTGGGTCAGTTAGTTAAAATTCTCGATTTTGGGATTGCTAGATTTTTAGATTATGCATCAACATCTAATACAAGTAGGGGATTTAATGGCACTTTACCCTACTGTTCTCCAGAACAACTAGATGGGGAAAAGTTAGATAGCCGCTCTGATATTTATAGCCTGGGTGTGATGATGTTTGAAATGCTCACAGGCAAAAAACCCTGGCAACCAGAAACTGATTACTTTGGTGCTTGGTATAAAGCACATCACTTTGAACAACCAAAAGCGATCGCAGATGTTAAACTCACTCTTAAAATACCTCAGAAGCTAAATAACTTAATCATGTCTTGTCTTGCAAAAAAAGCAAGCGATCGCCCACAAACTATCGCTCAAATTTTGCAAGTCTTAAATAGCTTAGAACAGCCAAATTGTCCCACTTTACCTACAAGTTTACCCTCTAGCTCCATCCTTAGCCGTCCCTTAGATTCTGGACTATCAATCACAGTAGAACAAAGCTGCCGTCAACTTTCGTGGCCTGAAAATAAACCAATTCAAGAAATTGTTTTTCCCCAGGTTATAAACGCTGCTCAGGGAGCGATGGCAACACTATGGTTGATGTTGCCTAAACAAGAAGTCAAAAACTATGCAGTTTCTACCCGTTACAACCAATTTATCTTCATAACATCCCCTCACCCAATGCTGTTGTGGGTGACTGTACTCTACAATCGAAAAGTGGCTCCTAAGTGGCTACCGTGCTACTTAGATATGAAAAATCCCCAAAATCTTAGGCTGGTAAGTTTCCTGGCTGAAAATGAACACTATCCTTTGATTTTCTTTACTTTGGAAGTACCACATTCCTGCACCAACGTTCTCAGCAGTCGCATCGAGCCAACTCAGCGACAAATGTTGAGAAACTGGGTACAACAGAGTCATCGTCTACCACGCGCTTCTGCGCCCCAGGTGAGCAAACAACTATTAAAGCAGCAATATAAACAAATACAATCCCGGATGTTGCAGCATCTTGAATCAGAGCCACAGGTAGTATTATCAGGATCTATTTAAGGAAAATTCGCACATTGGAGAGGCAGGACAAGAATAATTCCTAATTTCCAACTCCAAAGCACTTGACAAGCAGAAAAAAAATAGTGATAATAGCAAAGTTGCCAAACAAGGGACTGTAGTTCAATTGGTTAGAGCACCGCCCTGTCACGGCGGAAGTTGCGGGTTCGAGCCCCGTCAGTCCCGTTCTAAATTTATGAAAAGTGAATCACCGAACTAAACTTCGGTGATTTTGAATTTTGAATTACCCAAAGGGATGACTCAGAATTCAGGGTTTGAATATAAGCTACATTTATCATGCTTTGCGAAAGAGAGAATCAACTGTGACCGTTAGAGTCCGTATTGCGCCGAGTCCAACTGGAAATTTACATATTGGTACAGCTAGAACAGCTGTATTTAACTGGCTATTTGCCCGTCACCACGGCGGTAAATTTATATTGCGAATAGAAGACACAGACCTAGAGCGATCGCGTCCCGAATACACCGACAATATTCTTGAAGGACTGCGCTGGCTAGGACTTAACTGGGATGAAGGGCCATTTTTCCAATCTCAACGCCTGGATCTTTATAAAGAAGCAGTACAAAAACTGCTAGATCAAGGATTAGCCTATCGCTGCTACACCACTTCTGAAGAACTAGAAACTCTAAGAGAAACGCAAAAAGCTAGAGGCGAAGCTCCTCGCTATGACAACCGTCACCGCAATCTCACGTCAGAACAACGCGCCGCATTTGAAGCAGAAGGTCGCTCCTCTGTAATTCGCTTCAAAATCGAAGATGGGCGAGAAATTGTCTGGAACGACCTAGTAAGGGGAAAGATGTCTTGGCGAGGTAGCGATTTAGGTGGTGATATGGTCATCGCCCGCGCCTCAGAAGAAGGAAGCGGCCAACCTTTATACAACTTTGTAGTTGTAGTGGATGACATCGATATGCAAATTACCCATGTCATCCGGGGAGAAGACCACATTGCCAACACCGCCAAGCAAATTCTGCTGTATGAAGCAATGGGTGCAAAAATTCCAGAGTTTTCTCACACACCGCTAATTTTGAACATGGAAGGGCGCAAGCTTTCTAAGCGGGATGGAGTTACTTCCATTTCTGACTTTAAGCAAATGGGCTTTACTGCTGAAGGTTTGGTGAATTACATGACATTGCTGGGTTGGTCACCACCTGATTCAACTCAAGAAATATTTACCTTAGAAGCAGCAGCCAAAGAGTTTGGCTTTGAGCGTGTAAATAAAGCAGGTGCAAAGTTTGACTGGGACAAGCTGGATTGGTTGAACAGTCAGTATATCCATAAGACGCCAGTAGATAAACTCACAGATTTACTCATACCCTATTGGCAAGCGGCTGGGTATAAATTTGATGGTGGAAGAGAACGCCCCTGGTTAGAACAGCTAGCAACTTTAATTAGCCAGAGTTTGACTCGTTTAGTAGATGCAGTACCTCAAAGCCAACTGTTTTTTACTGACACAGTTGAATTTAGCGAGGAAGGTAGTACACAACTCAAGCAAGAAGGTTCTACTGCTGTCCTTGAGGGGATTGTCACAGCTTTAGAAAATCAGCCGCAACTGTCAGAAGCCGCCGCGCAGGACATTATTAAACAAGTGGTGAAAGAGCAAAAAGTCAAAAAAGGCTTGGTAATGCGATCGCTCCGAGCAGCCTTAACTGGAGATGTTCATGGCCCCGACCTCATCCAATCTTGGTTACTACTAAATCAGATTGGTTTAGACAAATCGCGCTTGAGTAGGGCAATAACGGAAGCTAATTAGCGATTAATTCCAGATTTTAGAAATCTTTGAGATTTTAGGGGCGCACATTTGTGCGCCCCTATCCATAAGGTAAAGCAACTATAAGAACAAGAAATCATTGGCTAATTACTAATGAATCTGCCCCAATTTCAAATCTAAAATAGGCAGTCAATTCTCCTCACATTGGGAACTTGGTGTGTAAAATTCATGTCTTCCAAAATACTTAGAAGCGAACGTAATTACAATGCTGACAAAAGCGCTCAATAGAGGGATGAGATTATCGTTCATAATAGTTACACTCTTTATCACATCGACAGTTAATGCTGCCGTTGATGCTCAGGAAGCGCCAACAATATTTGGAGATGTCACCATTAGCCCTCAGTTTTCGCCAGACCCCCTGACAGTTCGCGGGATGAGCGGTGGTTCAATATCTGGCAATCAAGTAGGTGGGAGAAGCGAAACAGCCACTGGTCCTTGTACCGGATTTATTGATGAAACACCAGACCATACATTAGCGCTAACAAGTAAATTTGACTACCTGAAGCTGCAAGTGCAAAGTCCTGAAGACACCACCATCATTATCAAGGGGCCCGGTGGTACTTGGTGCAATGATGATTTTGATGGCAAAAATGCCGGCATGATTGGTGAATGGCTGCCTGGAAATTACCAAATTTGGGTTGGTTCCTACGAAAAAGGTAAATATCTTCCTTACACTCTAAAAATTACAGAAGTTAAGTAGGGAATGGGGCATTGGGCATTGGGGACAAGGAGAAAGACTTGTTGCAAGTTCTCACAAGTTACCTTGTCCCCTTGTCCCCCTGATCCCTGCGCCTCATCCCCAACTTCCTGCTTGCTGATGATGATTGTCAGGGGCTAAAACCACACGAGGAGCATTGTGAAGAAATTCTCCATAGCTTTGCATCCCGTTGCCTCCCTTTTCTCGTGCGATATTGTATTAAAATTAAGTTAACTTTGATTAAGATTCTTGTTGGCATTGCCATAATGAGTCAATCGCTCTATGGCAGTGCATATAAGAGATCCAATTAAACAAAATGGATTTATAGACATCCGTTTAACAGCTTAAAGTGACAGAGTGATTCACATTCAGTTGCTAATGCTAACGAGTTGTATAGGCATCTAGAGGCAAATTAAAATGAAATTCTCTTGGAAAGTTGTAGTACTCTGGACGTTGCCGGCTTTGGTAATTGGCTTTTTCTTCTGGCAAGGGGCCTTTGCAGGCGCTCCTACTGACATGAGTAAGAATGCAGCCAATACCCGCATGACTTATGGTCGCTTTTTAGAATACTTGGATGGCGATCGCGTCACCAGTGTGGATTTGTACGAAGGCGGTAGGACAGCAATTATAGAAGCCCGCGATCCAGACATCGAAAATCGTGTCCAAAGGTGGCGTGTAGATTTGCCTGTTAACGCTCCTGAGTTAATTAGCAAGCTCAAAGAAAAAGACATTAGTTTTGATGCTCACCCGATGCGGAATGATGGCGCAATTTGGGGATTGTTGGGCAATCTCATATTTCCAGTTTTATTGATTACCGGGCTGTTCTTTTTGTTCCGCCGTTCTAGCAACCTCCCCGGCGGGCCAGGTCAAGCGATGAACTTCGGCAAATCCAAGGCGCGTTTCCAAATGGAAGCGAAAACCGGGGTCAAATTTGACGACGTAGCCGGGATTGAAGAAGCTAAGGAAGAATTGCAAGAAGTTGTCACCTTCCTCAAGCAGCCAGAAAGATTTACTGCTGTAGGCGCACGGATTCCCAAGGGAGTGCTGTTAGTTGGGCCTCCTGGAACTGGTAAAACTTTACTAGCAAAAGCGATAGCTGGTGAAGCAGGCGTACCTTTCTTTAGTATTTCCGGTTCGGAATTTGTGGAAATGTTCGTTGGTGTGGGTGCATCCCGTGTCCGCGATTTGTTCAAAAAAGCTAAAGACAATGCCCCCTGTATCATCTTCATCGATGAAATCGACGCTGTTGGACGGCAACGGGGCGCTGGTATCGGTGGCGGTAACGATGAGAGAGAGCAAACCCTTAACCAGTTGCTCACCGAAATGGACGGGTTTGAAGGTAATACAGGCATCATTATTATTGCTGCCACCAACCGTCCCGACGTACTAGACTCAGCATTGTTGCGTCCCGGTCGCTTTGACCGACAAGTAACTGTCGATGCACCCGATATCAAAGGGCGTTTGGAAATCTTGCAAGTCCATTCACGCAACAAGAAACTAGACCCTAGTGTATCTTTAGATGCGATCGCTCGCCGCACTCCTGGATTCACTGGTGCTGACTTAGCCAACTTACTCAACGAAGCAGCAATTCTGACTGCTAGAAGACGCAAAGAAGCTGTCACCCTCCGCGAAATTGATGATGCAGTGGATCGGGTCGTCGCTGGGATGGAAGGCACTCCTTTGGTGGATAGCAAGAGCAAGCGCTTGATTGCATACCACGAAATTGGACACGCTTTGGTTGGGACTTTATTAAAAGACCATGACCCAGTACAGAAAGTTACCTTAATCCCAAGAGGACAAGCGCAAGGTTTGACTTGGTTTACTCCCAACGAAGAACAAGGGTTAATTTCTCGTTCTCAGTTGAAAGCCCGGATTACCGGTGCTTTGGGCGGTCGCGCTGCTGAGGAAGTAATTTTTGGGGCTGCGGAAGTTACAACTGGCGCTGGTGGAGACTTGCAACAGTTATCGGGAATGGCACGGCAGATGGTGACTCGTTTTGGAATGTCAGACTTAGGACCACTATCGTTGGAAAGCCAGCAGGGTGAAGTATTCTTGGGTCGTGACTGGACAACCCGATCTGAGTATTCCGAATCTATTGCCTCTCGCATTGATGGACAAGTCCGAGCGATCGTGGAAGAATGCTACGAAAACGCTAAGAAGATTGTCCGTGATCATCGCACTGTCACAGATCGCTTAGTCGATCTGCTAATCGAAAAAGAAACCATTGACGGCGATGAATTCCGCCAGATTGTGGCTGAGTACGCTGAATTACCTGAAAAGCAACAGTACGTACCGCAACTGTAAGCTCTTAAGTAAAAATCTTGAGCTATTGCTCAATTTAAATGGGGATGGTGTTAACTATCCCCATTATTTTATGTAAAATTATAATACAAAAATACTACATAGCTTTTTAGTCTAGGAGTGAATTGTGCCAACAACAAAAGATCCTCGCCTCCTTTGCGCTCAACACTCCCTTGAGGGTCTATCGGTAGGTGATGCTTTTGGAGAGCGATTTTTTCTCCATCCAGATGTGGCAGAAAGTATGATTATCGCCCGTGCCATCCCAGCATCACCTTGGTACTATACCGATGACACCCAAATGGCGCTTTCGATTGTGGCAATTCTTCAAGAATATGGAGAAATTAACCAAGACAGGCTGGCAGAAAGCTTTGCCAAGCAATACGACAGCGAACGGGGCTATGGTGCAGCAATGCACGGACTACTAACGCGAATACTGGATGGCGAACCCTGGCAGAAGGTGGCGAGTAGTCTATTTGGCGGACAGGGTTCCTATGGAAATGGGGCGGCGATGCGGGTTGCACCTATAGGGGCATTCTTCGCTGAGGATCTGGATTTGGTTGTCAGCCAAGCTCATTCTAGCGCCGAAGTAACTCACAGCCATCCAGAAGCGATCGCTGGTGCAATTGCCGTAGCAGTTGCTGCTGCTTGGGCGGCGAGATTACAAGGTTCTATACCCAGTAAACAAGAGTTTCTTAACCTTGTTTTACCTTATGTACCAGAAAGTGAGGTAAAGTCAAAAATCCGCCTTGCTTGTGGTTTGTCGGAGAGAACACCAGTGCAATCAGCAGCTACTATGCTGGGAAATGGTACTCATATCTCAGCACAAGATACAGTCCCCTTTGCACTATGGTGTGCTGCCCAGCACCTTAATAACTACGAAGAAGCACTGTGGTTAACTGTAAGTGGCTTAGGAGATAGAGATACTACTTGTGCGATCGCGGGTGGTATTGTGGCGGTATCTACAGGTGTGGAAGGTATTCCCACGGCATGGCTGCAAGCACGAGAGCCTTTGCCCAAGGGTAGATAAAGAAACAATCATACTCTTGTGTCCCACTGGGCAAATTGACGTAATATCGGAATTTCGCCAATCATTAACGGTTCTTCCGCTACTTTTATGGTAAGAATCAAAATTAATTAGATTTTAACAACTAGAATTTAATATAAAAGATGGTTATAATTTAGATATTGCAGTAGTTTACAAACTTTCAAATATTATCAAATAGAACTGATGCTACAATACAAATTGTAATCTACCAAAATTTTAGGCGATCGCTATGAAATTTCCTGTAGAGGAAATACTGAATCTTCCCGATATGAGAGTGTTAGATTGTCAAGAGATCGAAGGTATAGGAATAATTATAACAATAGAAAAATCTGTGAACTATTGTAGTTGTCCTTCGACGGGAGAACCACGAGTGGTACTGTAGAGGGAATTAATAATAAACTTAAGTTAATTAAAAGACTTGGATATGGCTTTCGTAACTTTAGCAATTTTCGATTACGCAGTTTATTAAACTGGCATTTTAGTATTAATTCTCCATAAAAGTAACTGAAGACCCTCATTAACTTGAAAATCCGAAACTGGTAGCCCAGGTGATGTATACAAAAATCTACCCACTTTTATTCGCACAATTTATGAATAGTAAAGCTAAATTATTGACTCTTGCTTCCTTAACGTTGGCAGTTTCTTCTCTAACTGTCGGCACAGTTGTAGCAAGAACGAAACTTACAAATCAGGCAAAACTGTTTATCAATGGAATCGGTACAGTAAGAGTTGGGATGACTGTTTCCCAAGCGGCAAAGGCTGCTGGTACTAAGCTAGTGAGTGATCCACCCAATAACAATTGCTACTATGTTAAGCCACAAAATGAACCTAAAAATGTTTCGTTCATGGTGACAAAAGGTCGCATTTCTAGAGTAGATGTGCGGCAGAATACCCAGATTACTACCCTCAAAGGTGCAAAAATTGGCGACACCGAAGCGCAAATTAAGTCTCTTTACCCAGAACAAATTCAAGTTACACCTCATAAATACGTCCAAGGCGGACACTACTTGACATTTATCCCCAAAGACCGTGCTGACCAGAACTATCGCGTTGTCTTCGAGACTGATGGTAAGCTTGTTACTCAGTTTCGCTCAGGTAAACTACCAGAAGTTGAATTTGTCGAGGGTTGTTCTTGATTTAATAACTTTCTGTTATTGTTCCTAGTGCCAAAAGTGACGATCGCACAGATTCTGTCAAACCAACGACACCTGTAATATTCATGCCTTCATAGGGTCTAGGAGTTCTGAGAATTTTCAGACATTCACCTGTTTCGACATTCCATAAGCGGATGGTTTGGTCTTCACTGCTGCTGGCAATAATTTGGACTTTTAACTTTAAGCATTTCCTCTGATTTGGAGTGACAAAAAGTCTTGCGATGTAATCGAGCAAGATTTTGTCTTAAACGGCTGTTTTCTCACATCACTCTATCCTGCAACCGTTGATTTTCTGACTCCAAGTCTTTAACCTTTGAATTTAATTCCTCTACAAGGTTCAATAATATCTCTACGGTGCAACACATTGATTCATCTGCAATACCTGAAGGGCCGATGGTTTGCAGTAACTCTGATACTGACTTGTCACTCGAAAGAAGCTTTTGCTTTTACGTCATGTGTCATAAAATATGACACTGTGTCTACCTCGCTCACCTTATTTTCCTGCGCATACCCCTAATTATTGAGCCGATACGTTTGACGCACTATCCTGTTTTCTTGTCACCAGTTACCTACTTGTAGTTTGGCTTGTCGAGGTTAAAGGAACCAAAATATTATTTTTCCTTCACTTCCAAGACTTTTTAGGGTGGGTTTGTTCGGCATATCAGAGCGCTTTGATAAATATGCAATAGTTTCACTCCCTGAATATCTCGCTGACTACTCCAACTCTATAGTAGTTTCAGTTTCGCTTTAATTATATCAATCCGATGCACTAACTCTGCTTGATTCGTCTTGAGTAGATTCAGTATTCATTTTTGATATGTGTTGCATAGTCAGGACTGAGCAGGGAGCATTGTGGAGTACATAATTGCTGACACTACCCAAGGCTAACTCACTCCAACCAGATAGACCTTGACGTCCAATTATGATTAGGTCAGCACCCCAAGTGGAGGCTAATTTACAGATGGTTTGACCAGGATTACCAGGGGATTGAATGAATTCTGTACTCACGCCTGCTAGACTTGCTTCATCCGTACACGATTGTAGTAGCTCTAGACCTTGCTTTTCCAAAACCTCCCACTGCTGTTGATTGAACTCCAAAGTTTTTTTACTCATCACGGGATACGGATAGTAATCCTGCCTGGGAAGTATAGGTATATTTACTTTGCTCTGTTCTTCACCCGACAGAACATGCAACAGCATAAGGCTGCCCTTGCTCGCTTTTGCTAAGAATAAGGCTTTATCAAAGACATCCTTGGCGGATGCAGAGGTGTCGATTGCAACTAGAATCTTGTGAAACATATAGACTTCCTCCAAACTGTTGTGACTCCATATAAGAGCTGATTTATATAGGTTCTCTTTAGCCAGAAAGGCGCTTCAACATCAAGCGCAGCATTGCCGTTTCGCTCATCAACTCGCTCACGCCTGTCAATAGTTCATAGTCCGTGGCTTTTGCCATGCAACCAGGGAAACCACTCAAATGTACACTCGACAACCCAGGTTTTGGCAACACCTGAAATTATGCTTCGGTTCGCTTGATAATTTCAACTTTGGCACCACAAATCTGCAAAAATGCTTGGGTTAACTTCTCCTTACTGTAGCCCTAGTCTATCTAAATCACAACTAACGTAGATCAATCTTAGTTCCTTTCTTTCTATCTCCTGTCTCATCAATAATTAAAATGATTGGTCTATCTTTTAGTATCTGTAAAATTAATTAGTTATAAACACAAAGCTTTTAACTTCTCTACATCCCAAGATGATGTTGTTAAGTGCAGGATGTAGCCCTTGATAGTTATCTAATCCGACAATTTTTGCTATTTTGAGGAGGCTTTTGGGTTTTAAATCAGAAATACATCCTATATTCCTATATGTAGATACTTAAATGCTTCAAAAAGCCTAACATCTGAAAACAGCTTTTTATACAACAGACAATATTCGTCCACAAAGTTGATGGTTTGTATGGATGAGCGAGGCTCTACATACTCTGTATCTTAATTTTATTTTTGTATATTATCATACAATTGCTGAGGTGACACAACAGGACTAATAACCCCTCATTCCCTAACGTATCTTTCAAAACGATTGTCCCAGTAGGCTGATGCGCGCCTACTGTTCTCTACATTAAACCAGCAATTAAGCCCGCGTTAACTCTTTTTAAATTTTGGCTATTCAGTATGTTCCAGGAAGTAGAAGACGAAAGCTTACTAAAAAAGATCCCTCTCCCCATTCAGGAAATACCAGAGGATAGGGAATTACCAGAAACGGTAATTCCTCCCACAAATCTGCCTATTAAACTTTCCAAACCGCAAATTCGCACAAGTCTCAGGGCATTAACTCTCGAGAGTCTTTTTGCTGCGGTTTTTTACAGTATCATCGGTTCAGCGTTGCTCAGTAATTTCTTGCTAGAGCTGGGTGCCGGTCCAGTAGAAATTGGTCTGCTCGCCTCTATCCCTCAGCTGGTGAATCTGCTCCAACCGCTGGGAGCTTATTTGGTAGAACGAAGTAGCAGCTTCAACTGGTATTGCATGATCATTTTCATCCCGGCGCGGCTACTGTGGATAATTCTCGTGCCAGCAATTTGGTTGGTCAGCTCATCTAACCATATCACTAAGCACCAAGTGGTGCTGTTGACATTGGGAATTATGTTAATGGCTAATATCATTGAAGCTTTCGCCCGTGCTCCCTGGATGACCTGGACGGCTGTGTTAGTACCTGGGCGGTTGCGGGGGCGGTATTTTGGCTTTCGCAATAGTGTTCTTAGTCTGATGAATCTCATCGGTGTGCCGTTGCTGGGTCTAGCAGTATCGATCTGGCCTAGTGGAACGCTCCAAGGTTACGGTGCAATCTTGGTTCTAGGAATTGTGCTTGGGCTGCTTAGTCAGGGCTGTCAGTTCTGGATGAGCGATGTGAACCCGCAGCTTTTAAAAGTTGTGGGGTCAGATATACCCCAACCATACCGCAGCGGGATACATCTTCGCTTCCTCAATGATGCCAATTTTTTGAAGTTACTGCTTTACCTTGCCATCTGGTGCTTTGCCGTTAACGTCAGCGCTCCCTTCTTTAACCTCTATATGCTAGATGACCTAAATATAGATGTCAGCTTAGTAACAATCTATAACGGTTTAGGAGCTGGTGCTAATATGCTGCTGCTGGTTTTCTGGGGTAAACTGTCTGACCGGATTGGGAATCGTCCCATCATGTTATTGATAGGAATCTTAGTGGCGGTGACGCCTCTATTATGGCTAGTAGCTGGCAATGATTCAATTTCCCTTTGGATATGGTTACCCTTTTTACACGTGCTGGGATCTGGGACGTGGGCGGCCATAGACCTGTGTACCAACAATCTGATGATGGGAGTGGCACCGGTAACGAATCAGTCTACTTACTTCGCGATCGCCGGGGCGGTTGCTGGTGTCACTGGAGCAATGGGAATCATAGCTGGTAGCTTTCTCACGACTCTGCCTGGTGTCGGTGGCTTGCTGGGACTGTTTGTTCTTTCAGCCGTCCTACGGACGGCTGCTCTCTTGCCCTTAGTTTTTGTTCAGGAGCAAGGCTCTGTACCTCTGGATCAGCTTTGGCGAGTCCTATTCTCTGTTAAGCAGCAAAGAGTACCGATTTAACAATATTAAAGGGGCGGGTTACTTTGTTGAAGCCGGGTTTTCTAACGTCTCCCAATCTGGGAGAGAGACTTTGAAATTAGCCCCCCTTCTCCCTTTTTTATCTTTCCACTTCATCTACTGCCTTAGGAACTCCCGCAGTTAACACCTCATGTCCATCAGATGTAACTAACACATCATCCTCAATGCGAATACCAATACCAACCCATCGAGGATCAGTCTCTGGCTGGTCTTCTGCTAGTTTGGTATCAGGCACAATATATAATCCTGGTTCCACTGTCAAAATTTGGCCTGGTTGCAAAATCTGCGGTTTGTCTTCACCGTGCTGGTAAACTCCCACATCATGAACATCCAAACCTAACCAATGGCTGGTGCGATGCATATAATATGGCTTATATTTCTCTTCTTCAATTAACTTATCAATTTCACCTTTGAGAATGCCAAGTTCAACTAAACCTTCCGTGAGGACACGCACTGCTGTATCATGAACTAATTTGAAGGGGTTACCTGGTTGTACTTGAGCGATCGCTTGTTTTTGCGCCTCCAAAACAATCTCATACAGTGTCTTTTGTTCTGGCGTAAATTTACCCCCAACAGGAAATGTCCGGGTAATATCCGAGTTGTAATAACCGTAAGCACAGCCGGCATCAATTAGCAGTAATTCTCCATCCTGCATTTGACGATTATTTTCAATATAGTGGAGTACGCAAGCATTCACACCAGAAGCCACAATCGAAGGATAAGCTGGCCCCATTCCACCTCGCACTCGAAAGATGCGTTCCATCTCCGCCTGTATTTCGTACTCATAACGTCCGGGTGCGGCGATTTCTTGGGCGTAATTGTGCGCTTCAGTTGCGATCGCAACTGCTTGACGCATCAACCCCAATTCAGCTTCACTTTTGATCAATCTCATGCTGTTGAGGACAGGGCCAGTATCTTCAATGGCGATCGGCCCAGTACCCCGTTTAGGATAAGTCCGCAGTAAACTTTGGTAATGTCTCAGGATTTGGTCATTAAAAGTGCGATCGCGTCCTAAATGATAGTAAATGCGGCTGGCTTTTTCCAGATACTGCGGCAACTTTTCATCTAACTCGCTAATGGGGTAAGCTTCATCAGCACCATAAATTTCCTTTGCTGCATCTACCCCAGAAAGATGACCAGTCCATACTTCCTTTTCGCGATCCTTCGGTTGGACAAACAGCACAAATCGATGTTCTGAATGATGTGGCGCTAACACTGCAACAGCCTGTGGTTCGTTAAAACCAGTCAGGTAGAAAAAATCACTATCTTGGCGATAAACATACTCGACATCGTTGTGCATCACTGCCATTGGCGCACTGCGAAAAATTGCTGTACCATCACCAATTTTTGCCATTAACTGCTCACGACGTTGCCGATATTCTGCTTGCATAACTGATATATGTATTAAAGTATTGTGTTATTTTACACTTTTTACAACTAGAGAATGCACAAATCATGCCTCTTAATAGTTGCTTATCTAAGTTATTCTAACTAATATTTTTTTCAACTCAAGTTATAAATTATTAGAGAATAATCAATTTTATTGAAAAGTTAAAATACGGTATTTTTTTAAGAAGTCGCGTATCTTATTATTCATTGATAAGCTGATGCGTGTCTAAAGTATGTAAACACTCTTGATGGTTGTTAGATGTTGACTGTTGAGGGTTAACGGTTAACAGTCATCAGTCATCAGTCATCAGGTAAAGGTACAAATTAAATGCGTAACAGCTTAATTTAGGCTTACTCAGGACTTACGCAACTGGCACAATTGACCTCGGCGCGGCTTCGCCGCGCCCTCGGTTGATATTCACAGGCTAGTGCTTAAAAAGCGATAGTAAGCAAGTAAATTTTACAATTTTTAAAAAGGGATTT
>JAESGI010000198.1_pt1 | contig 41274 bp, 35 predicted proteins | sample 9269671 | NCBI WGS metagenome assembly JAESGI01 (sample SAMN14515641, study PRJNA621666) | algae metagenome | isolation source: Nostoc indistinguendum CM1-VF10 and co-occurring heterotrophs from gravelly... | place: USA: Clark Mountains, San Bernardino, California | collected 1998-06-05 | reverse complement strand
GGGGGGGGGGGGGGGCGCCCCCGCGCCACGACGGCAGCGCCGAGTTGCGCCCCCCTCCCGAACGCTTCGCGTTCGACCTCCCCCACAAGGGGGGAGGTAACAGGAGCGCGCATTCGCGTGCGGGGCCTCACGGCTTCCACTTCAGGAAATTGCCGATCAGCGCCAGCCCGAAGCGCTGGCTCTTTTCGGGATGGAATTGCGTGCCGATCGCGGTGTCGCGACCGACGATCGCGGTCAGCGGGCCGCCGTAATCGGCGCGCGCCAGAACGTCGGCCTCGTTCACCGCGGCGAGGTGGTAGGAGTGCACGAAATAGGCATGGCGGCCTTTCGGGCCGAGCGGCAGCCGCTCCAGCACCGGGTGCTCGCGCACCATGTCGAGCGTATTCCAGCCCATGTGCGGGATTTTCAAATTTTCTTCGTTCGGCGCGATCTTCACCACGTCGCCCGGGATCCAGTTCAGCCCGTCGGTGGTGACGTGCTCCTTGCCGCGGGTCGCCATCAGCTGCATGCCGACGCAGATGCCGAAGAATGGCCGCGCCTTGTCGCGCACCGCCTCGGTCATCGCCTCGACCATGCCGTCCAGCGCGTCGAGCCCCTTGCGGCAGTCGGCGAAGGCGCCGACGCCGGGCAGCACCACGCGGTCGGCGCGGAACACGACTTCCGGATCGCGGGTGACGACGATCTTTTCCGGCACCTCCATGCTGCGCGCGGCGCGCTCGAACGCCTTCGCCGCGGAGTGCAGGTTACCGGAGCCGTAGTCGATGATCGCAACGCTCACCGCGTCGCTCCTGGCCAGGGAAACAGCCCGAGCACGTCGTTCGACGGCGCCGGCGGCTGCGACGGGGTGCGCGGCGGCGGCGGTGCGCCGCGATCGACCGGCAATGAGCGTTGCGGGTGGTTGTGCGTCCAGCGATCGAAGAACCGCCGCTCGGCGGTATCCGCGTCGTCGGCGATCACGACGTCGAGCTGGCGCCAGCGCCCGCGCGACAGCGTCCAGCGTCGCAGGCTGGCGGCCTCGAAACCCATCCACAGCGCGATCAGCAGCATCACGACCGTGCGCGTGCCGCTGCCGACCCCGAGCAGCGACAGCCCGATAGTGACCGCCGTCATGACCACCAGGTAACCCAGCGTCACCAGCCACAGCCGGTGATAGAGCAGCCAGAGGAAGCTCGCGATGAAGGCCCAGAAATGGAAACCGTCGCGCACCAGCACGAACTGGTCGGTCGAGCCGATCGGCCTCGCATTGGCCGCGACGGGAGCGTGAACTGTATAAACCGGCATTGTGTACTCCGCCGACGGATGGTCTCAGCCGCCGAGCTGACCCTTGGTGGACGGCACCTCGCCGGCCGCGCGGGGATCGATCGCAACTGCCGCGCGCAACGCCCGCGCCAGCCCCTTGAAGCAGGATTCGGCGATATGGTGGTCGTTGGCCCCATATAGGGTCTCGACGTGCAAAGTGATACCGGCATTCATCGCAAACGCTTGGAACCACTCGCGCACCAATTGGGTGTCGAACGTGCCGATCTTGTCGGCGGCAAAGCTGGTGCGGAACACCAGGAACGGCCGGCCGGAGATGTCGATCGCCACCCGGGTCAGCGTCTCGTCCATCGGCAGATGCACGTCGGCATAGCGGGTGACGCCCTTCATGTCGCCGAGCGCCTGCTTGACCGCCTGGCCGAGCGCGATGCCGACATCCTCGGTGGTGTGGTGGTCGTCGATGTGCAGGTCGCCCTTGGCCTTCACGGCGATGTCGATGCGGGCGTGACGCGCCAGCAGGTCGAGCATGTGGTCGAAGAAGCCGACCCCGGTCGCGACGTCGGACACGCCGGTGCCGTCGAGGTCGACGCTGACCTCGATCGCCGTTTCCTTCGTGGTCCGCTTGATGGTGGCCTTGCGCGTCAAAAGGGCTCTCCGCCTGAAAACGCGCCCTTTTAACAGGCTCATGACGGCTTCGCTACAGGCCGAGGGCCGCTGAGGCTGTCGTTTCTGCCGCTATGGTGACCGCATTGCTGCGGCCATGCTGCGCCGATGCTGCGGCCTTTGGCCATTTGCATCCCCGGGCGCCAATACCTAGATCAACGCGCTCAAAAGGATTTCCATGACAATGCATTCGGTTTCCGGCGACGGCGCGCCCCAGGTCTGGCACGGCACCACCATTCTGACGGTCCGCAAGGGCGGCACCGTGGTGATCGGCGGCGACGGCCAGGTCTCGATCGGCCAGACCGTCATCAAGTCCAACGCCAAGAAGGTGCGCAAGCTCGGCAAGGGCGACGTGATCGGCGGCTTCGCCGGCGCCACCGCCGACGCCTTCACGCTGTTCGAGCGGCTGGAAAGCAAGCTCGAGCAATATCCGGGGCAGCTGACCCGCGCCGCGGTCGAACTGGCCAAGGACTGGCGCACCGACCGCTACCTGCGAAGGCTGGAGGCGATGATGATCGTCGCCGACAAGGACGTCTCGCTGGTGCTGACCGGCACCGGCGACGTGCTGGAGCCGGAAGCCGGCGTGATGGCGATCGGCTCCGGCGGCAATTACGCGCTGGCCGCCGCCCGCGCGCTGGTGGATTCGGAGAAGGACGCCGAAACCATCGTCCGCCGCGCGCTCGATATCGCCGCCGACATCTGCGTCTACACCAACCGCAACATCACGGTGGAGAAGCTGTAACTTTCCCTCTCCCTTGTGGGAGAGGGTGGCCGCGCGAAGCGCGGTCGGGTGAGGGGTGCAGCCTCTCGCCCTGCCCCCTCATCCGACGCGGGCTCCGCCCGCGCCACCTTCTCCCACGAGGGGAGAAGGGAAGAAGAAGCGAACAAGCATGACCGACTTCTCACCCCGCGAAATCGTTTCCGAACTCGACCGATTCATCGTCGGTCAGCACGATGCCAAGCGTGCAGTGTCGATCGCGCTGCGCAATCGCTGGCGGCGGCTGCAGCTCACCGGGCAACTGCGCGAGGAGGTGCTGCCGAAGAACATTCTGATGATCGGCCCCACCGGCGTCGGCAAGACGGAAATCGCGCGGCGGCTCGCCAAGCTCGCCGGCGCGCCCTTCATCAAGGTCGAGGCCACCAAATTCACCGAGGTCGGCTATGTCGGCCGCGACGTCGAGCAGATCATCCGCGACCTGGTCGAGGTCGCGATCGCGCAGACCCGCGAGAAGAAGCGCAAGGACGTCCGGGCGCGCGCCCAGATCGCAGCCGAAGACCGCGTGCTCGACGCGCTGGTCGGCCCCGGCTCCGGCCCGGCGACGCGGGATTCGTTCCGCAGGAAGCTGCGCTCCGGCGAACTGAACGACAAGGAAATCGAGATCGAGACCCAGGCTTCCGGCGGCTCGCCTATGTTCGAGATTCCCGGCATGCCCGGCGCGCAGATGGGCGCGATCAATATCGGCGACATCTTTGGAAAGATGGGCGGGCGCACCAAGACGCGGCGGCTGCGCGTCGAGGATTCCCACGAGGTGCTGGTCAACGAGGAATCCGACAAGCTGCTCGACACCGACCAGCTGGTGCAGGAAGCCATCGCGGTGGTCGAGAACAACGGCATCGTGTTTCTCGACGAGATCGACAAGATCTGCGTGCGCGACGGCCGCAGCGGCGGCGACGTCTCGCGCGAGGGCGTGCAGCGCGACCTGCTGCCGCTGATCGAGGGCACCACCGTGTCGACCAAGCACGGCGCGGTGAAGACCGACCACATCCTGTTCATCGCCTCGGGCGCGTTCCACATCGCCAAGCCGTCCGACCTGCTGCCCGAGCTGCAGGGCCGCTTGCCGATCCGCGTCGAGCTCGAGGCGCTGACCCGCGACGACATGCGGCGGATTCTGACCGAGCCGGAATCCTCGCTGATCAAGCAGTATGTCGCGCTGATGCAGACCGAGGGCGTCACGCTCGACATCACCGCCGAGGCGATCGACGCGCTCGCCGACGTCGCGGTCGCGGTCAATTCCAGCGTCGAGAACATCGGCGCGCGGCGGCTGCAGACCGTGATGGAGCGGGTGCTCGACGAGATTTCCTTCGCAGCCCCCGACCGCGGCGGCGAGACCATCGTGATCGACGCCGACTACGTGCAGAAGCACGTCGGCGATCTCGCGAAGAACGCGGATCTGAGCCGGTTTATTTTGTAGGCATCGGCAGCTCCGTCATTCCGGGGCGCGGACGGCGCCAGCCGAACGCCAACCCGGAATCCCGAGATTGGACGCAGTGGGTCCGATCCCGGGATTCCGGGTTCATATCGCTGCTACGCGGCTCATGCCCCGGAATGACGACTTTCCACGATGCGCATGGCGGTCTAGCATTCATCATCCTCACCGACCGGCCAATTCATGCAATCCGACCCGACCCTGCCCTGGCGGCGCATGATCGTTGCCAATGTGATCGTGACGGCGCTGCTGCTGGTCTACAAGGTGACGCTCACCTATCCGGGCGAACAATACACCCAGCTGCTGGCCGACTATCATTTCGGCTTCACCCGCCGCGCGCTGATCGGCGCCATTGTCGGGCTCGGCTTTCCGGTGCTGCCGTGGTGGTCGCCCTACGTGATCGGCACCGTGGTGTGGTGCGTGACGCTGGCGCTATTTCTGCTGGCGTTTCGCAGGACGTTCGGCTTCACCGCGCGGCATCTGCCGCTGCTGGTGTTCACCGCGGGCTCGCCGTTCTTCCTGAAGAACTTCGTGCAGACGCTCGGCTACAACGACATCTATGGCTGTGCGCTGGCGCTTGCGCTGCTGCTGATGCCTGCGCGATCGCGGCTGTATGTGATCGCAGCGGCGGCCGGCGCCGCGGTCCTGATCCTGATCCATCACATCCACATGCTGCTCTACATTCCGACGATCGCCGTCATCGTGGTGCTGCGGCATCAACTCGCGCGGCGGCTGGCGGCAGCAGATATCGCGCTCGCTGCCGGACTGTCCGCCGCGGTGGCGGCGCTGTTCTTCGCCACGCAGTTCGGCGGCTCCTCGTCGGTCCCGGCGGAGGAATTTTCGCGCTATCTGCGGTCGCGGATGGCCGAGCCGGATAACCCGGCGCACGAGCTGACGGTGCGGATGTTCACCAGCACCCTGCGCGGCGAGATCGCCGCCACCTGGGCGGTGATGCCGCAGAATCTGGCCCGGCTGCCGATCTATCTCGGGTTGATCGCGCTGCACGCGCCGCTGATCAGATACTTCGCCGGCCTGATCCGCGCGCTGTCGCCGGCGCAGCGGCAACTCGTGCTCGCCGGCATCGGCCTCGTCAGCGCCGGCTATCTGATCGTCGCGGCAATCGCCTTCGACTATTCGCGATGGGTGTCGAACTGGGCGACCTGCATGATGCTGATCCTGTTCGCGTTGAAGACGCTGCCGGCGGCGCGCGAGACGCCGCCGATCCCGCTGGACGACAAGCGAACGCGTCTGCTCGGCTGGATCGTGTCGTTGATCCCGCGGGTCGGCACGACAAAGCCGTTCTGAGCTGTTAGTTGCAGCGAAGCCGCACGGCATCGGCAGCGCGCTCCCTCTCCCCACCGGAGAAAAGGTTGGGGTGAGGGGGCGCCGGACTCTCGATAGTCCGCCCCCTCACCCGCCCGGCTTCGCTGCGCTTCGCCGGCGACATCTCCCCGGTAGGGAGAGGTGAAGGCGCTGCAGCGTCTCGCTTGCGCGTCGCTACCTCGACCGCCGCACCCGCACATAGAGCGCACCTTCGCCGCCGTGGCCGATGCCGGCTTCTTCGTAGCCGACCACCAGTGCGCGGAATTCCGGCAGGCCGAGCCAGTGCGGCACTTGGCGGCGCAGCACGCCGCGCTCGGCATCGGGGCCGACGGTGCGGCCCTTGCCGGTGATCACCAGCACGAAGCTCAATCCGTCATGGCTGGCGCGATGCAGGAAGGCGTGCAGCGCGTGATGCGCGCGGCTCTGCGTCATGCCGTGCAGATCGATGCGGGCGTCGATGTCCTTGCGGCCGCGCGCGAGATGCGAGCGCTCGCGGCGTCCCAAAGGAGCGAGCGGCGGCGGAGTCGGCGGCGCGACGACCGGCTTGAGCGGCCGCATGACGCGCTTCGGCGCCGGCGCTGCGGCCTGTTTGATGGCGATGACCGCCGGAGGGGCGGCCGGCGCAGGCATCGCCATCGACTTCACCCGCGGGGCCTTGCGCAGCGGCTTGATCTGCCGCGCGACGCTGTCCCACAATTCGCGCTCCTCGTCGGTGAGCCCGCGACGATGACGCGACGAGCCCAGCGGCGCGGCAGGCGGCTCGACGCGACGGCTCATCGCCCAATCTGCTTCATCGCCAGGCCCGGTGCCGTCGGTGGTGATGCGAATGGCGATGCCGGTGGCGGCGCTGTTTGACCACCGGCGCGGCGACCGGGCGGGCTTCGGGCAGCGGCACGGCGGTTGGAGGCACCGTCGCAATGGTGGCCGGCGTTGCTGCGGCCGGTGGCTTTGCGGCCTCCGTGGCTGCGGCAGGCTCGGCCGGCTTAGCCGCTTCTTTCACCAGCTCGTTCGCCGCGGGTTTGGGCGTATCCTTCGCCGCTCCGGCGTCAACCGCCTTCGGCGCGTCCTTTGGCAGGGTCTGCGGAAACAGTTTTGCGATCCTGGCCGACGGCCGGTCGGCGGGCAGCGGCATCGTGCGGCCGCGCGCGGCGGGATCGAGGCTCTTGGGCACCAGCATCACGAAGCGCGCGGGGTGGCGCAGCCGGCCCGACACCCGCCCGGCCTCCGCGCCGGCGCCGAAATACAGGTCGGCACGCGCCGGGCCGATGATGGCCGAGCCGGTGTCCTGCGCCACCATCAGCCGCCGGAACGGCGTCTTCGACACCTCGGTCTCGATCGGCAGTTCGCCCTCGATGAAGAACGGCGTGCCATAGACATGCAGGAAGCGATCCACCGCGATCGAGCGCCCGGCGGTCAGCGGCACCCCCTGCGCGCCGACCGCCTCGTCGGTCTCCGACAGATTGACCAGGCGGAAGAACACGTAGGAGCGGTTGGCGCGGCGCAGCTCCTTGGCGCCGTCCGGATTCTCGTCCATCCAGGCGCGGATGCGCTGCATCGACATCTGGTCCTTCGGCACGATGTTGCGCTCGATCAGGATGCGGCCGACCGGCGTGTAGGAATAGCCGTTATGCGCCTCGTAGTTGATACGCAGCATGCCGCCGTCTTCCAGCCTGATCCGCGCCGACCCCTGGATCTGGGTGAACAGCAGATCGGTCTCGCTCTTCAGCCAGGCGATCTCCAGCCCGCGCCCGGCGATCGCGCCGTCCTCGATCTCGGCGCGGTCGTAATACGGCACCAGCTTGCGGCGCCCGATCTTGCGAAACACCTGCCCCTTGTTGGGCAGGCTGGTGGCGCTCTGGCTGACGCCGCGTACGAACAAATTGGACGGGCGGCGATAGACCGGCACAGTGTAGACGTCGGCCCTGGTGCGCGAGCCGTCGATGATGGGTTCGAAATAGCCGGTGACGAAGCCCGCGTCCTCGCCGAGCCGCGAGATGCGCAGCGGCAGAAAATGCTGCTCGAAGAAGTCGCGGGCCTTCTGCGCGGTCGAGACGTCAGCGGCTTTCAAAGCCAGGCAGGGCTCTCGCAGCGAGCCGACCAGCGCCTTCGACGCCCCCGCCGTAACCGCTTCGACGTAAGGCCGGCGTTGCTGGACGATGCGCTGGCAGCTGATACGGAATGCGCCGACCGCGGCGAGGTGATCGTCCTCGCTCCAGCCGGCGATCTCGCTCCACGGCAGCGGGCCGTACTGCGCGCCTTCGATCTGGAAAGGAAAGTCCAGGACTGGCTTGGGACGATAGGTCTCGTGATGCCGCGGCTTAGCGTCCGCGGAAGACGCGAGCACGACCGCCAGCAAGGCCGCCGCGCAGCCGCGCAGCGCAGCGGCGGCGCGGGCGCGCGCCTTACTGAGCGCTGCCCGTCCCAACCAGTTTCCAGTTCGGGTCGCGCGAGGTGATGTCGCGGGCAAAGGTCCAGACATCGGTGATGTCGGCCACGGTCTCGGGGTTGCCGTCGACCACCGCACCGGTCTTGTCGCGGGTCGCGGTGATCATCTGCGAGACGAAGCGAACGGTCAGCTGTGCCGCGCGGTCGCGCACCTCGGCATTGACCAGCTCGGCCTTGTCGATCGACACGAAACGCGTCTCGGTCTTCTGCTCATGCTTTTCGCGATCCTTGATCGCCGCCTCGAAGCTCTCATAGACCTCGGACGACAGCAGGTCCTTCAGGGCGCGGCGGTCGCCATTGGCGAAGGCCAGCACGATCATCTCGTAGGCGCCCTTGGCGCCGGACAGGAAGTGCTTCGGATCGAACGAGGAATCCTGCGCCACGATGCTGTTCAGACCGGCTTCCAGTGGCGAACCGGGCTCGGCAAGGCCCTTCCAGCGGTCGGCCGCAGGAACGATGTCGGCGGTCGGCGCCAGCGGCGCCTGGTCGATCACCTTGCCCGGCAACGGCACGACATTGTCCTGGCCGGTCTGCAGCGCGTCGCGCGCCGCCGCACGATCGAACGGCGGCCGCTCGGTGCCGGTCCGCTGGCCGAGCACGTTGCGCAGACGCAGGAAGATAAACACCGCAAGCGCCAGGAAGATGATGGTGTAAATATCCACGTCGTATTCGCTTTCTGATCGGGCCGGACGAACCGGCGCAAGCTCTCGATAAGGATCGGGTCAATCGAAGCCGAATTTAGGCTGAGGGCTCCCATGTAGGCACAAACTCCGCCCTTCCAATGGCAGCCTCAGCTACAAAGCACCTCAGGGCTCCCACGTTCCGCGACAATTCTGCGGCGACACCCTGATTCCCGGATTGTAGCGTGTTTTACGGCGGCGGGGAAAGCGGCGAGAATGCTTTCCCGTTCAACCCTTTATTGCCTCCTCGCGAAACCGGACCAATCGACGCAAGGCGGCCGTCGATCGGTCGGGCTGCCCGATTTGCCGGCAGTCCTTGTGGACTGCGGCGCGGCCATGGTAGCCACTGCGCCCGACCGCACCTCGCTGACCGCCTTCGAGCGACTTTGGACGCAACCCTGCGCGCCCCGCCCGAAAAGCTCCCAAAACTCGTCCAGGAGAGACCCATGACCAACGGCAACGGCGCGCCCCAGGAAGCGCCAGCTCCCCAGCTCAACGTGCTCGCGCAGTACACCAAGGATCTGTCGTTCGAAAATCCGAACGCCCCGGCCTCGCTGGCGCCGCAGCAGGAGCAGCCGGCGATCAACATCCAGATCAATGTCGGCGCCAACACGCTGGCCGACAGCGAATTCGAGGTGACGCTGTCGATCGAGGGCAAGGCCGAGACCGGCGGACAGGTGATGTTCAGCTTCGACCTCGCCTATGCCGGCGTGTTCCGGATCGTCAACGTGCCGCAGGAGAACCTGCACCCGCTGGTGATGATCGAGTGTCCCCGGCTGCTGTTTCCGTTCGCCCGCGAGATCATCGCCACCGCGGTGCGCGACGGCGGCTTCCCGCCCTTGATGCTCGACCCGGTGGATTTCGTCGGGCTATACCGCCAGAACATGGAACGCCAGCAGGCCGACCAGGCCCAGATCAAGCCCAGCTGAGCTAGATCCCGGACAATGACGACCAGGCGTCGGCCAGCTTGCGCTTGGCGACGCCGTAACGGCTCAGCGGCGGTGGCGGCGGCGTGTCGTCCTCGTCCTCCGGCAGCCGAAGTCCGACCACATTGACGCGACCGCCGCCGAGGCTGCGCGCCACCAGCACGATGGAATCCAGCGGCAGCGTCGCGCCCAGCTTGGGCGCGCGGTCAAGATGCACGTCGAAATAGTCGGCCAGGGTGAGCGCCGATTCATCCGGCTCGACCGACACGCCGTAGATCGCCGCAATGTCGCCGAGCGTGGTTTCGCCCGGCACCACGAAGTCGCCCAGCAGATGCGGGTCGGGCGCGCTGCTCGGCGGCATGTCGACGAAGAAGCGGTCGAGCGCCTCGGCCTTCTCCGGCGGCGCCAGCAGATAGATGTAGTCGCCGGCCTTCACCGGATCGGCTTCAACCGGCGACAGGATGCGCTCGTCGCGGATCACCAGCGTCGGCTTCGACCAGGACGGGATCAGGCCTCGCCGCAGATACAGGCTCTTCGGCCGCACCGCATAGCCGACCAGCTGCTGTTCGAGCTGGCCCGGCAGGTCGAGTTCGACCCGGCGCGGTCCGCGGTCGGCCCGCGGCAGAGCGACGTGCAGCTTTCGCGCGGCGGGGCCGAGCGTCCAGCCCTGCAGCAAGAGCGAGATCATCACCACCACGAAGGCGACGTCGAAGTACAGGTAGGCCTTGGACTGCCCGACCAGCATCGGGATCGAGGCCAGGAAGATCGCGACGGCGCCGCGCAGGCCGACCCAGGCGATGAACAGTTTCTCCCGCCAGTTGAAGCGGAACGGCGCCAAGCAGAGGAATACCGCGGCCGGCCGCGCCACCAGCATCAGCGCCAGTGCCACCAGCACCGAGGCGCCGACGCTGCCGAGCAGCCGCTCCGGCGACACCAGCAGGCCGAGCAGCACGAACATCACGATCTGCGCCAGCCAGGTCGCGGCGTCGAGAAACGCGACGACCGAATTATGCGCGCGGGTCGGCCGGTTGCCGATGATGATGCCGGCCAGATAGACCGCAAGAAAGCCGGACGCGTGCGACACCTGGGCCGCGCCGAAGATCATCAGCGCGGCGGTGGCGACGAACGGCGCGTGCAGCCCCTGCGGCAATGCGACCCGGTTCAGCGCCAGAACCACGATGCGGCCACCGACGAAGCCGATGATGGTGCCGAGAACGGCCTCGCGGAGAAACTGCAGACCGATCTGCAGGAACGAGCTGTCCCCCATCGAGATGACCTGCACCAGCATCAGGGTGAGAAACACCGCGATCGGATCGTTGGTGCCGGATTCCACCTCGAGCGTGGCGCCGACGCGGGGCCGTAGCCGCAGGCCCTGCGAGTGGACCAGCAGGAACACCGCCGCGGCGTCGGTCGAGGCCACCACGGCGCCGACCAGCATGGCCTCGGTCCAGCTCAGATCGAGCGCGTAGCGCGCCACCGGCGCGGTGATGAGTGCGGTCACCAGCACGCCGATGGTGGCGAGCGCGACCGAGGGCGCCAGCACCGCCCGGATGCTTTGAAACCGGGTGCGCAGCCCGCCGTCGAACAGGATCAGCGCGAGTGCCACCGAGCCGACCAGATAGGTGGTGCCGATATCGTCGAAACGGATACCGCCGGGGCCGGATTCGCCCGCCGCGATGCCGACGAACAAGAACACCAGCAGCAGCGGCGCGCCAAAGCGCAGCGCCAGCAGGCTGGACAGAATTCCCGCCATCACCAGGACGGCGCCGAGCAATATGGCTATGCTGACCGAATCGAGTGAGCCCATCAATCTCCGCTATCGTTCATGACTGCACGGCATCCATATCGTCGCCACAGTTCAACGCCAACCCATTTCTGCCCGCAGTGCGGCTTCCCGGCGTTTATTCGAACGCATCCTGCCATCGTCATGGCGATGGCCAGGCCGGGTACACGCCGACATCACGTCATTCACCGATCATGCCCTGCATCGCCGAGACCGAGCGCCCATGACATTTGATCTCAGCGAATTGTACGACGCGTTTCTCGCCGCCGCACGGTCGGTCGGCGCGGAAGTCACGTCGGAGTGGTTCTACCTGCAGGTCGGCATCATCGTGGCCGGCGCCGGGCTGGCGCTGGCCGGCGGCGCGGCGCTGCGATCGCGGATCGACCTGTCGGCGCTGACGATGGGCTGGCCGGCGCCGCTGCGGATGTTCCTGCGAGTGATGGTCCGGAGCATGTCGACCGCGATCTTCGCGGTGCTGATGCTGATCGCCCGCATCGCCATGCTGCAGGCGACCTGGCCGAGCCGCAGCTATCTGTTGTCGGTCGCTGTCAAGCTGGCGCTGGCGTGGCTGGTGATCCGGCTGTTCACCAGCATCCTGCGCAACGATTTCATCGTCCGGCTGGTGTCGCTGTCGGCTTGGCTGGTGGCGGCGCTGAGCATCATCGGCCAGCTCAATCCGACGCTGGACGCGCTGGATTCGGTGGCGCTCGAAATGGGCGGCCTGCGGCTGTCTCCGCTGCTGCTGCTCAAGCTCGGCGTGATGCTGGCGCTGGCGCTGTGGCTGTCGAACATCGCCAGCAAATTCCTCGAAGGCCGCATCAACCAGTCGCGCGATCTCACGCCGTCGATCCAGGTGCTGCTGATCAAGATGGTGCGGCTGGCACTGATGATCTTCGCCATCGCCGTGGTGATGGGCGCGGTCGGTATCAATTTGTCGGCGCTGGCGATCTTCTCCGGCGCGGTCGGCGTCGGTATCGGTTTCGGCCTGCAGAAGATCGTGGCCAATTTCATCAGCGGCGTCATCCTGCTCGCCGACAAATCGGTGAAGCCCGGCGATCTGGTGACGATCGGCGACAGCTCGGGCCGGATCAGCGCGATGAACACCCGCTTCATTTCGGTCGCCGCCGGCGACGGCCGCGAATTCCTGATCCCGAACGAGGATCTGATCACCCAGAAGGTGGTGAACTGGACCTACACCGACAACAACACGCTGGTGAAGGTGTTGTTCGGCACCAATTATGACGCCGACCCACGGCTGGTCTGCAAGCTGGCAGCCGAAATCGCAGCGGCGCAGCCGCGCGCCAGCAAGTCCAGGCCGCCGGGTTGCATTCTCACCGAGTTCACCGAAGCGGGCATGAAGTTCTCGCTGACCTTGTGGCTTTCCGAGCCCGACGGCATGGACGCGGTGCGCAGCGAGGTGATGCTGTCGCTGTGGGACGCGTTCAAGCGCGAGGGCATCCGCGTCCCCTATCCGGTCCGTGAAATCCGCGTCCGCGGCGGCGCGCTGCCGGTCGAAACCGTCGTGGAAGTGCAGGACTGATCCGCGGCGAGCTGGCGACGCGCAGCGTCGCTGATCGCGTCGTGCAGCGCGGTTGCACGCACGCGACGCATCTGTGCCCTCGACTAGATCGTTTGATCCATTCCCTCCCGATCCCGGCCGATCCTATCGTCCCGCGCCTTGCGGTCCGGTGCCGGGTCGCACGTCACAACAACAAGACGAGGGAGTGACCAATGGATGCGCTTTCGCAGATCAACGGTTCGTGGCAATCGCCGCCGAGCGGACTTCTCGCCGGCCAGCAACTCAACCCGCAGGGTACGATCGGTAACTGGCTCGGCCAGAATGGCGGTCGGCTCGGCGGCATGATCACCAACTGCTTCGGCAATCCGGGCCAGTCCGCCGGACGCTATCTGCCGTTCGACGCGGCGCCGCAATTCGACCCGCAGGGCGCGGTCGGCAACTGGCTCAATCGGTACGGCGGCCAGGTCGGTGGCATGGTTGGTGGTGCGTTCGGCAATCAGGGCCTCGGCCAGACCGTCGGCGGCCTCGCCGGACAGCTCGGCCGCTATCTGCCGTTCGATGCCGCGCCGCAATTCGATCCGCAGGGCGCGGTCGGCAACTGGCTCAATCGATACGGTGGCCAGGTCGGTGGCATGGTTGGTGGTGCGTTCGGCAATCAGGGCCTCGGCCAGACAGTCGGCGGAATCGCCGGACAGCTCGGCCGCTACCTGCCGTTCGAGGCCGCCCCGCAATTCGACCCGCAGGGCGCTTTCGGCAACTGGCTCGGCCAGAATGGCGGCCAGCTCGGCGGCATGATCGGCGGCGCGTTCGGCAACCAGGGTCTCGGCCAGCAGATCGGCGGCGTCGCCGGCCAGCTCGGGCGCTATTTGCCGTTCGATGCGGCCCCGCAATTCGACCCGCAGGGGATTTTCGGCGGCGCGCTTGGAAGCGCGCTCGGCGGACTCGGTGGCGGTGCGCTGGGCCGGGCGCTCGGCAACCGCGGGCTCGGCCAGACCATCGGCCGCACGGCGGGCGGCATTCTGGGCGGCCTGCTGCCGTTCGAAGCCGGTCCGCAATTCGTACCGCAGGGCGCTTTCGGCAACTGGCTGGGCCAGAACGGCGGTCAGCTCGGCGGCATGATCGGCGGCGCGTTCGGCAACCAGGGCCTCGGCCAGACCGTCGGCGGCCTCGCCGGACAGCTCGGGCGCTATCTGCCGTTCGACGCGGCACCGCAGTTCGATCCGCAGGGCGCCTTCGGCAACTGGCTCGGCCAGAATGGTGGCCAGCTGGGCGGCATGATCGGCGGCGCATTCGGCAATCAGGGCCTCGGCCAGACCGTCGGCGGCCTCGCCGGACAGCTCGGGCGCTATCTGCCGTTCGACGCGGCACCGCAGTTCGATCCGCAAGGCGCCTTCGGCAACTGGCTCGGCCAGAACGGCGGTCAGCTCGGCGGCATGATCGGCGGCGCGTTCGGCAATCAGGGCCTCGGCCAGCAGATCGGCGGCGTTGCCGGCCAGCTCGGGCGCTATCTGCCATTCGATGCGGCGCCGCAGTTCGATCCGCAAGGCATCATCGGCGGCGCGCTCGGCAGCGTGTTCGGCGGCATGGGCGGCGGCGCAATCGGCCGGGCGTTCGGCAATCGCGGGCTCGGCCAGACCATCGGCCGCACCGCGGGCGGCATTCTGGGCGGCCTGTTGCCGTTCGAGGCGGGACCTCAATTTGTCCCGCAAGGCGCGGTCGGCAACTGGCTCGGCCAGAACGGCGGTCAGCTCGGCGGCATGATCGGCGGGGCGTTCGGCAACCAGGGCCTCGGACAGGCCGTCGGCGGCCTGGCCGGCCAGCTCGGACGCTTCCTGCCGTTCGAGGCGGCGCCGCAATACGATCCGCAGGGCTTGTTGACGGGTGCGCTCGGCAACCGGCTGAGCGGCCTGTTCGGCAATCGCGAGCTGAACTACAACTTCCACCGCGACATGGCTGCACGCGGCGGGCTCGGCCAGGGCTTCCTGCCGTTCGAGGCGGCGCCGTCGATCGCCCCGGCGAACGTCCCGATCGCGTCGGTCTATCCCAGCGGCGTGTACTACAACTGACCGACCGAGCTTGAATCGCGCCGGTACACCTTGTCCACTGGGCGCCATTTCCTCCGTGCGGATCGGTCCGCACGGAGGGTTCATTCCAGCAGGATGAGTCCCATGAGCGACAGTTCAGATCCCAACAATTCACGACAGTTCCTGGTCGCGGCGCGCAAGGGCGCCGCGGCGACGGAGGTTGCAGCGTTCGAACAGGCGCTGCAGTCGGTGCCCGGCGCGGCCGTGCTGAAACGCGGAGGCCGGCCCGACCAGCCGCGCCTTGTCGTCACGCTGCAGCCCGGGACGGTGGAGCAACTCAAGTCGCGCTTCGGCGCCACGCTGATCATCGAACACGATGCCGAAATCAAACCACTCTAGCGGCACGCATCACCGGCGCTTGCGCAAGAAAGCCAAGTGCAAGAAACCTGAAGGCAAGGCCGATCCGGGTCGCCGCGACAACGCGAGGAGACACGCAATGCCAGACCCCAACAATGGCGGTCCCGCGGGGCCAGCCGACAACAATCCGACCAATGGAAACGCCAGCAATGGCGGCGGCACGCCACACCCGAACCCGACCCGCGCGACCGTCGCGGCCACGGTCGCGGTCCGCCGCGAGCGCTACATGGTCGCCACGCGAAAGCTGCCGGGCGTTCAGCCGATGGCGGCGGACGCGATCATCAATACGCTGAGCAACATGCCGGACGTCACCATCGTCAAGCGGGTGCAGCCGCGCGGATTCTCGGCATTCGCGGCCGGCGGGATCGGCGCAGCGCCGGCGATCGTTGTCGCCGAAATGGAGCCGGCGCGCGGCGCGGCGCTGCAGGCCAGCGCGCCGCCGAACGTCATCGTCGAGCGCGACGCGCTGCTGCGCCACGCCGACGACTTTACCACCGCGGCCTTCAACAATGCGATGACCATGCTGCCAGGGGTCGGCGTCGACGTCCGGCTGCGGGTGGTCGGCACAGGCAACAAGCCGCTGCCGAAGGCGACCGTCTATGTCTACGGGCTCGGCTTTCCGGCGCAGGGCGTCACCGATGACCAGGGCGAGGTGACGGTGACGCTGTTCGGCGGTCCGGTCGAAACCGTGCAGGCGATCTACGTCAAACCGGCCGCGGATTATTGGGACCGCATGATCCAGGGCCCGGTGCTGCAGCCCAACGGCGTCAATACGCTGCAGCTTCGGCCGCTCGCCGATACCTTCCAGGGCTTCCCGCAGACCGCCATGATGGGATGGGGTCAGCGCGCGATGCGGCTCGACCATCTCGACCCGTCGCTGGCCGGCCAGGGCGTCAAGATCGGCATCATCGATTCCGGCTGCGACAACACCCATCCGCAGCTCGGCCATATCACCCGCGGCAGCGACCTGACCAATAACGGCGATGCTGCGAGCTGGGTGAAGGATACGATGTCGCACGGGACGCATTGCGCCGGCATCATCGCCGGCGCGTCGAACAAGCTGCCCGGGATCCGCGGTTTCGCGCCGATGGCAGAAGTCCATGCGCTCAAGGTGTTTCCCGGCGGCCGCTTCAGCGACCTGATCGATGCGCTGGACCAGAGCATCGAGCGCGAACTCGACATCGTCAATATGAGCCTCGGTAGCGCCGAGGCCTCCGAACTAGTCGCCGACAAGATCGCCGAGGCGCGCCAGGCCGGCGTGGCCTGCATCGTCGCCGCAGGCAATGCCAGCGGCCCGGTGCAATTCCCCGGCTTGCTGCCTTCGGTGCTGTGCGTCGCGGCGCTCGGCATGCTCGGCGAATTTCCGCCCGACAGCTATCACGCCCAGACGGTGGTGCCCGGCATGGTGGCCGGCGCGATGTTCTCCGCCAAGTTCACCTGCTTCGGTCCGCAAATTGCGGTGGCGGGCCCCGGCGTCGCGATCGTCTCCACCGTTCCGGGCGGCGGCTACGCCGCCTGGGACGGCACCTCGATGGCGACGCCGCATGTCACCGGGATGGGCGCGCTGCTGCTGGCGCACCACCCGCTGCTGCGTGGCGCCATCGCGCGCAGCGAGCAGCGCGTCGCGCAGTTGTTCGGACTCCTGGCCAGCGCCGGCGTGCGCTATCTGGGCGATCCGACGCGCGAAGGGGCCGGATTGCCGGACCTGCAGCGCGTCCCCGGGCTGGGGGTTGCGACGCAGGCGGCAGCGGGCTCGATGCAGGCGGCGAGCGCGCAGCCGGGCATCGGCAACCCGTTCGGCAATTCGATCGGCAGCGCCATCGGCAATCAGCTCGGAGGAATGTTCAGCGCGGCCAGTGCACCGCCGTCGCCGTTCTATGGAATCCATCCGGCGATGATTCAGCGGCTGCAGCAATTGCGGGCCGCCGGCCTGCTGTAGTCACCACACAGGCCGGCCTGCCCGCGCGTCAGGTGCGAGGCAGGCCGGCCTGACTTATGTCCAAACCGACGAACCGTTGACCGCGTCACCGCGAAGCCTGCATCGCGGCGGTGCGATGCGCCCGAACGCGGTGCGCGGCCTCGTTGCGGCCCCGGACGTTGAGTTTTTCGAGAATGTTGTGGACGTGGTTCTTGACCGTCCCGAGCTCGATCCGGAGGTTGCGCGCGATCGCCTTGTTGGACAGCCCGGTCTCGATCATGCCGAGAATTTCCGCCTCGCGAGGGGTCAGGTCGGCTGCGGCAGGGAGCTGCAGAATGCGGGAGCCCGCCTCGGCCGGTTCGTCCCGCTCAGCCAGCGACAGCGACGGCGCGCGGTCGCACGCCAGCAGCCCTTCGACCACCGCGACGACATCCTCGATCGAGCCGTTGCGAGCGACAAAGCCGGCAATGCCTCGCCACATCGCCGCCATGGCGTGACCGGCGAGCTCGGGCACAGCGAACGCCACGATGGCGAGGTCGGGCCGCTTCGCCAGCAGGCCGCGGGCAAGATCGAGCCCGCTCCATTCGCCGGCATCGAGCAGCACCAGGTCCGGTGCAAAACGATCAATGTCGGCATCCGCATGACGGCATTCGACGGTCCCGACCACGGTAATACCGTCGCATTGGGACAGCCGCAGGGCGAGCGCTTCGCGATAGAGCCGTACATCGCCGACAATGAGAATTCGGAGCCTGTTGGCATCGGGTGCCAGGGCGCGAGGGCGGAGCGGCAACACGGCATCGGCCTGGAATGAGCGTGGAGACATGAAAACCTCCCGAAATGCGAACGAGCGGGCTTGGGATGGTGTGTTGCTGTCACCGAGCAAGAGGCAGTGCGGATCGCCGAAGGACGGGCACTTCCAGTAGTCGCGCGAGGTGGCGCAATTGCGGATGGAAATGCATTCAGCCTCGTTCAGAATATCGTGAGACACGCGTCGGCGGATGCGAAAACATGAAGAATGAATCGTGACCGCCGCTGCTCAAAATTGCTCAATCCGATCGCCGCATCGTGCGCCCCTGATGCATCAGCTTCGCGGCCTTGCGGCTTGCGCGGATCGCTGCGATCACTAGATTGGAACGCGAATTCACTCCCACCAGAGCCAGCGAAGCCCCAGATGAGTTACGTCGACGCCGCCGAAACCCTGCAGCGCAAGACCGGCCAGATCAAATTGCACGGGCCAGCAGGCTTCGCCGGGATGCGCAAGGCCGGGCAGCTGGTCGCGCGCTGTCTTGACGAATTGGCGGCGCTGGTCAAACCGGGCGTCTCGACCTCGAAGATCGACGATTTCGTTCGTGAATTCGCCTTCAGCCACGGCGCCTACCCCGCCACGCTGATGTACCGCGGCTATCGCTATTCGACCTGTATCTCGATCAATCATGTGGTCTGCCACGGCATGCCGGGCGACCGGCAGTTCAAGGAAGGCGACATCGCCAATGTCGACGTCACCTTCATCCTCGACGGCTGGTACGGCGATTCCAGCCGGATGTATCCGGTGGGGGCGATCGCACGGAAATCCGAACGCCTGATCGACGTGACCTACGAGGCGATGATGCGCGGCATCGCGGCCATCAAGCCCGGCGCCACCACCGGCGACATCGGCCACGCCATCCAGAGCTTTGTGGAACCGCAGGGCATGAGCGTGGTGCGCGATTTCTGCGGCCACGGGCTGGGGCGCATGTTCCACGACGAGCCGAACATCATCCATGTCGGCAGCCCGGGACAGGGCGTGGTGCTGAAGCCCGGCATGTTTTTCACCGTCGAGCCGATGATCAATCTCGGCAAGTCCTATGTGAAGATCCTGTCCGACGGCTGGACCGCGGTGACGCGCGACCGCTCGCTGTCGGCTCAGTTCGAGCATTCGGTCGGAGTCACGCCCACCGGCGTCGAGATCTTCACCCTGTCGCCGCACGGCCTCGACAAGCCGCCGGCGAAGGCCTGACGCGAGAGACTATTCGGGCGCCGCGCCAAACGGCTTGCGCCAGCGGCGGTAGACCCAGATAGCCACTGCGGCGGTCGCGATAACCCCGCCGATCACCGGCAGCCAGTGGTGCGCGCCCGGCGCACCGGCCCGCGCGGCGGCCTCGGCTGCGAACATGCCGGGCAGCACATGCGCCGGCGCCCATAGCAGAACGGCGAGGATGTTGACCGTGTAGAACCGCGCCGGCGCCATGCCGACCGCGCCGGCTGTGATCGGCACCAGCGCGCGGATCGGCGGCACGAAGCGGCCGAACAGCACCGCCCAGGTGCCGTAGCGCAGAAAGAACGCCTCGCTGCGCGCCACCAGCATCGGTGCCCGCGACATCGGCCACGCGCCCAGGATCCGGCGCTGCGCGACGTGACCGACCCAGAACGCGATCCCGTCACCCAGCACCGCTCCAGCCGCTGCGGCGCCCAGCACCGGGACGAGGTCGAGCCGGCCGCTCGGGATCAGGGCGCTGAGCGCCAGCAGAATCGTCGAGCCGGGAATCAGCGAGCCCAGGATCGGAGCGGCCTCGAGGAACGCGGCCAGAAACACCGTCAGGTAGGCCAGCCCGGCGTGGCCCGACACGGCGGCGATCAATTGATCGAGGAGATGGGTCACGAACGGTCCTGCATCGGTGTGCGCCACCCGGTCTGGCCTGCGAATGGCCCATGGCCGATTGCACCTGGCCAGGTTCAGCCATGCACCAAAATCGGGCAACGGTCACCCAATTTGCAGGGCAGCCTTTCGAAAACCACGTCCCGAACCTATCTCGATGGAATCTCGACGGAACTTTGATGATGCGATGGGCTTCTGCCCTGAGCGGCCGTCTGCTAGGTTTGCAACGCATTTCACCCTGACACCAAGGCATTCCGGTCTCGGTCGCGTCCGGGGCCACGGAGGATTGATGACCGCCGCCATGACCACATCGCAGGAGCCCGCCGGTTTGCCCGACATGAAGGTGTCGGTTCGTCAGGTGTTCGGCATCGACAGTGACCTCGAAGTCCCCGCCTATTCGGAGGTCGACCCCCACGTGCCGGACGTCGATTCGGATTACCGGTTCGACCGCAACACCACGCTGGCGATCCTCGCAGGATTTTCCAAGAACCGTCGTGTGATGGTCACCGGCTTCCACGGCACCGGCAAGTCGACCCATATCGAGCAGGTCGCGGCACGGCTGAACTGGCCCTGCGTGCGCGTCAATCTCGACAGCCACATCAGCCGCATCGACCTGGTCGGCAAGGACTCCATCGTGGTGCGCGACGGCAAGCAGGTCACCGAATTCCGCGACGGCATTCTGCCCTGGGCGTTGCAGCACAACGTCGCGCTGGTGTTCGACGAATACGACGCCGGCCGGCCCGACGTGATGTTCGTGATCCAGCGCGTGCTGGAATTGTCCGGCCGCCTCACCCTGCTCGACCAGAACAAGGTGATCAAGCCGCACCCGGCATTCCGGCTGTTCTCGACCGCCAACACCATCGGCCTCGGCGACACCTCGGGCCTCTATCACGGCACCCAGCAGATCAACCAGGGCCAGATGGACCGCTGGTCGATTGTCACCACGCTGAACTATCTGCCGCATGACGAAGAGGTCGAGATCGTGCTGGCCAAGGCCAAGCATTACCGCAACCCGGAGGGCCGCGACATCGTCAACAAGATGGTGCGGCTGGCGGACCTGACCCGCAACGCCTTCGCCAATGGCGACCTGTCGACGGTGATGAGCCCGCGCACGGTGATCACCTGGGCCGAGAACGCGGAAATCTTCGGCGACATCGGCTTCTCGTTCCGCGTCACCTTCCTCAACAAGTGCGACGAACTCGAACGCCCGCTGGTGGCAGAGTTCTACCAGCGCTGCTTCAACGCCGAACTGCCGGAGAGTTCGGTGAATGTCGCATTGAGCTGACCATGCCGGCGATCACCGTCGAGCGCACGATTGGAGAAACCAAACGCGCGGTGCTCGGCGGGCTGAATCGTTACAATACCGCGAAGATGGGGAAGCAGAAGTACAAGCGCTTCGCCATCTCGCTGCGCGACCGCAAGAAAATTGTCGGCGGCATTGTCGGCGAGGTGTGGACGACCGTGCTGTTCATCCAGTTCTTCTGGATCGACGACAAGTTTCGCGGCGAGGACCATGGCACGGCGCTGATCGCGTCGCTCGAGCAGCAGGCCAAGAACTTCGGCGCGGTACGCGCCTATGTCGACACCATGAGCGTGCAGGCGCCCGGCTTCTACAAATCCTGCGGCTACGAGGAATTCGGGGCGATCGACGGCTATCCCGGCGGGGTGACGCGGCACTGGCTGACCAAGACGCTGTGAGGGTCTGGCAATGACGACCAGTTCGAAAATGCGATCGAAGCCGGACGCTCCGACGGCGGGGCCGGACTACGCCGAAGATATTTATGGCTGGGTTCAGCATCAGATGACCTTGTTGAGGGCCGGCCGCTTCGATGAGATCGATGCTGAGAACATCGCCGAGGAGTTGTCGGACGTGGGGGGCGAACAGTACGACAAACTGGAAAGCGCTTTGCGTGTCCTGCTGATACATCTTCTGAAATGGGATCATCAGCCAACGCGCCGTTCACGGAGCTGGGTCAATTCGGTGCGCGTACAGCGAAGACACATTGCGCGCGTCCTGCGAAAAAATCCGAGCCTCAAGCCGCACGTTCCGGAGGCGACCAAAGACGCTTACGTTGACGCGCGTGAAGATGCAGCGTTCGAAACCAGACTTGCGAAGAATATGTTTCCAGTCGACTGCCCGTACGATTGGTCAACGATAACCACTCGCGTCATCGAATTCGACGACGTGCGATCGCCTGATGAACATTGATTAGCCGGAGCTTCGCGCGATCTCATGAGCACCACCACCAATTCAAAATTCCGCACCGGCTCGAAGGAAGCGCCGACCGAGCCGTTCAAGCGAGCGGTGACGTCGTGCCTGCGCGCCATCGCCAAGGCGCCGGAGCTCGAAGTCACCTTCGCGGCCGAGCGGCCCGGGCTGTCGCCCGGCAAGGCCCGCCTCCCCGAGCCGGCGCGCAAGATGAGCAAGCGCGATGCGGCGATCGTCCGCGGACACGCGGATTCGATCGCGCTGAAGCTGGCCTGCCATGACCCGAAAGTGCATCGCAAGATGATGCCGGGAAATCCGCAGGCGCGCGGCGTGTTCGAGGCGGTCGAACAGGCCCGCGTCGAGGCGCTCGGCTCCCGCCGCATGGCCGGCGTCGCCAAGAACCTCACGGCGATGCTGGACGACCATTTCCATCGCGGCAAGTTCGACGAGATCACCGACCGCGCCGATGCGCCGCTGTCGGATGCGCTCGCCATGCTGGTGCGCGAGCGGCTCACGGGGCTTGCTCCGCCGGCGGCGGCGAAAAAGATCGTCGACTTGTGGCGGCCCGTGCTGGAGGACAAGATCGCGCCGCGGCTGGAGCAGCTCGATCGGTTTGCCGAAGACCAGAGCAAGTTCGGCGACGCGCTGCACGATCTGTTGCAGGATCTCGAACTCGGCGACGAGCGCAATGCCGACGCCGAGGAGGATGACAATCAGGACGAGAGCAAGGACGGCGAGAACGACCAGTCCGGCGCCGAAGGCTCGCCGGAGAGCGAGGCCGCGCAGGAGATGAGCGCCGAGCAGGCCGAGGCCTCGACCGACGACATGTCCGACAGCGCGATGGACAGCGCCCAGGCATCGACAAGCGACACCTTCGACGACGGCGAACTCGGCGACGACGAGACGCCCGGCGAGGCGACGCGGCCGAATTCGCGCGGTATCAACGAGCCGCGCGGGCCGGAATATCATGCCTTCGCGCCGAAATTCGACGAAGTGGTCGCCGCGGAGGATCTCTGCGACCACGACGAACTGGAGCGGCTGCGCAGCTATCTGGACAAGCAGCTTGCGCATCTGCAGGGGATCGTCGCGCGGCTCGCCAACCGGCTGCAGCGCCGATTGATGGCGCAGCAGAACCGCGCCTGGGATTTCGACCTCGAGGAGGGCGTGCTCGATCCGGCGCGGCTGTCCCGCGTCGTCACCGATCCGTTCCATCCGCTGTCGTTCATGAGCGAGAAGGAAGCCACCTTCCGCGATACGGTGGTGACCTTGCTGCTCGATAATTCCGGCTCGATGCGCGGTCGGCCGATCACCGTGGCCGCCACCTGCGCCGACATTCTGGCACGGACGTTGGAGCGTTGCGGCGTCAAGGTGGAAATCCTCGGCTTCACCACGCGGGCCTGGAAGGGCGGGCAGTCGCGCGAGGCGTGGCTGGCGGCAGGCAAGCCCGCCAACCCCGGCCGGCTCAACGACCTGCGCCACATCATCTACAAATCCGCCGACGCCCCCTGGCGCCGGGCGCGGAAAAATCTCGGGCTGATGATGCGCGAGGGGCTTCTGAAGGAGAACATCGACGGCGAGGCGCTGGACTGGGCGCACAAGCGGCTGCTCGGGCGAAGCGAGCAGCGCAAGATCCTGATGATGATTTCGGACGGCGCGCCGGTCGATGATTCCACGCTGTCGGTCAATCCGGGCAACTATCTCGAGCGGCATCTGCGCCACATCATCGAGGAGATCGAGACCCGCTCGCCGGTCGAACTGATCGCGATCGGCATCGGCCACGATGTGACGCGCTACTACCGCCGCGCGGTGACGATCGTCGACGCGGAAGAACTCGGCGGCGCCATCACCGAGAAGCTTGCCGAACTGTTCAGCGAGACCGCGGCGCCGGCCGCGCCGGGCCGACGGCGAAGGCTGCACTAGCCGCGCCGGGCTGCGCGCGAGATGCTGCGCAGCCCGGACAGAAATCGAACCGGCGCCCACCGATGTCCCCTCCCATCAGCCGTCGTGACCTGCTCGGTGCCGCCTCGGCGGCACTGCCGCTTGCGGCGTTTGCAGGATCTGCCCGCGCGCAGGGCGTCTCCCCGGCGCCGAAGCAGACGGCGCCGGAGGACCTGTCGCCATCCGCCCCGACGGCCATCGAGGTCAGCGCGCGACCGATCCCGTCGTTCGATCTGCGCGATCGCGCACGCGTCCGCTTCGGCGCACTGCAGTTTCGCGGCGGGCTGCAGCTGAGTTCGCGATTCCGCGGTTTCGGCGGACTGTCCGGGCTTCGTCTCGACGCCGACGGCGAGCGCTTCCTCGCGATCAGCGACAAGGCCACCTGGTTCACCGGCCGCCTGACCTATTCGGGCAACGAGTTGACGGGCATCGCCGACGTCGAGGCCGCGCCGATGCTGGGTGCCGACGGCCAGCCGATCACTGCGCAGCGGCGCTGGTTCGATTCGGAGGCCATCGCGCGCGATGGCTCGCTGGTCTATGTCGCGCTCGAACGCGTGCATCAGATCCTGCGCTACGATTTTGGCCGCGGCGGCGTCAGCGCGCGCGGCGACGTGTTGCTCACGCCACCGGCGCTGCGCAAGCTGCCGAGCAATGCCGGCATCGAGGCGCTGGTGATCGTGCCGAAGGGGCGTCCGCTCGCGGGTACGCTGGTCGCGATCTCCGAACGCGGCCTCGACTCCAGCGGCAACATCATCGGTTTTCTGATCGGCGGGCGGACGCCGGGAAGCTTTGCGGTCCGCCGCAGCGATGGCTACGACATATCCGACGCGGCGCTGCTGCCGCAGGGCGATCTGCTGATCCTGGAGCGCAAATTCTCCTGGACCACAGGCGTTGGAATCCGCATCCGGCGGATCGCGCTGACGTCCTTGGCGCCGGGGGCGACCATCGATGGCCGCCCGATCTTCGAGGCCGATCTCGGCTACGAGATCGACAACCTGGAGGCGCTCGACGCTCACGTCGACGCGGCGGGCGACACCGTGCTGACGATGTTGTCCGACGACAATTTCTCGATGCTGCAGCGGACCCTGCTGCTGCAATTCACCCTGCTGGACGAGTGATCGAGGTTCAGGCGGAGGCCGCCCATTTCTCCGGACCGGCCGGCGCCGCATCCAGCGCCGCACGCACCATGCGGGCGAGATCGGCGCGCCGGTACGGCTTCGCCAGCATCAGCATCTCCGGATCGAGACCACCGTTGCGACTCGCGACGCCCTCGGAATAACCCGACGTGAACAGCACCTTGAGATGCGGATGCCGCTTGACCATTTCGGCGGCCAGCTCGATGCCGTTCATCTTTCCGGGCATCACGATGTCGGTGAACAGCAGATCGAAGCGGACGCCACGGTCGCCGATCAGCAGCGCGGCGGCGGCGTCGGGCGCGAACAGCGTCGTGTAGCCGAGCCGCTCGAGCTGCGCGGTGACGTAGTTGCGCACCATTGCGTCGTCCTCGACGATCAGAATGGTCTCATTCCCTCCGACCGCTCCGCTGGCCGGAAGCGACACGGTATCATCTCCCGCTTCCGTCTTCGCGCGCGGCAGATAGATCCGCAGCGTCGTTCCGTGACCCGGCTCGCTATACAGTGTGACATGGCCTCCGGACTGCTTGATGAAGCCGTACACCATGCTGAGCCCGAGGCCGGTGCCCTTGCCGACTTCCTTGGTGGTAAAAAACGGATCGAAGACCTTGTCGTGGATCGCGGCCGGGATCCCGACTCCTGTGTCGCTGACCGCGATCATCACATAGGCGCCGGGCTCGACTTCCCCGATCTGCTTGACGAGGTCGTAGTCGAGATCGACGTTGCAGGTCTCCAGTGTCAGGCGGCCGCCATTCGGCATCGCGTCCCGCGCATTGAGCGCGAGATTGACCAGCGCGGCATCGAGCTGGCCCCGATCGACGAAGATCGGCCAGACCGATTGCTGCAGCACGCGCTCGAACTCGATCTGGCCGCCGAGCGTCGGCTTCAGCAGCCGCTCCAGATCCCCGATCAGGCTATTGACGTTGGTCTCGCACGGCTGCAGCGGCTGCTTTCGGGCAAACGCCAGCAGATGCCGGGTCAATTCGGCACCCCGATCCGCCGCTTCGCTGATCAGCCGGGCAATCGCAAGCAACCGGGGACGGTCCGCGACGGCATCCGCGAGAATGTCGATGGTGCCGGTGATGACGGTCAGCATGTTGTTGAAGTCATGGGCGATGCCGCCGGTCAGCTGGCCGATCGACTCCATCTTCTGCGCCTGGCGCAGCTGGGCTTCGGCGATCTCGCGTTCGGTGAGGTCGCGCAGGAAAACGTTGGTAACGTAGCCGTCGTCGCGCAGCAGCGTCGTCATCGACACCTCGATCTGCACTGGCGAACCGTCGCGGCGCACCGCCTCGATGGCGACGCGGAATCCCGGTTCGCCCTGCTCGATCGAGTCGATGAAGCGCGCATAGCCCGCGGCAATGCCCTTGTGCCGGTTCGGCGCGAACACCAGCCGGGTAAAATCCTTTCCGAGCGCCTCGTCGCGGGTCCAGCCGAACAGGGTTTCGGCATGCGGGCTCCATTTGGTGATGGCGCCCTGCGGGTCGATCTGCACGAAGGCGTCGAGCGCGGTGTCGATGATCGCCCGCGCCATCCGCTCGCTCTCGTTGAGCGCCTCCTGCGCCCGCAGCGTCTGGGTGATGTCGTGATACACGGCGACAGCGCCCTGCAACTCGCCGGCCTCGTTGCGGATCTGCCGGGCGTTGCCGACCAAATGAAAGCGTTCGTCCGAGCCCATCGGCTGAACGACCACCACCTCGTTGGCGATGACCTCCCCGTTGAACGCCCGCAGCAACGTGCCATCGGTCGCGCTGAGCGGCGTGACGCCATCGGGGGCGAAGCGACGAAACTTCACAGGGGACTTCACGCTGGTCCCCAGGATGCCGCCGAACATCCGCTGCGCCGCCGGGCTGGCCAGAATGGCCGTGCCCTCGGAATCCAGCACCACCACGGGGTCCATCATATGGCTGACGGTGTTATCAAGCACGCCGGTCAGCCGGTTGCGCTCCTCGATCTCGGCGCCGAGCGCCGTCGTCTTGCGCCTCGATTCGGCGCTCATCCGGTTGAAGGCATCGGCGAGCAGGCTGATTTCACGCGCGCCGCCCGGCTTCAGAGCAATGGTCTCACCACTGTTGAACCCCTCCACGGCCTTGGTGATCTGCACAAGCGGCTGCGTCAGCGACCTTGCCACGCCGATCGCCATCACGATCGCCCACATCACCGCCAGCACACCTCCGATCAGCGTCGAATTGCTGATTGCGGACGCGATGCTCATCATCGACGCGTAGGCGAGAATCTCGACCACTGCGACACGGGGGCCGCCGGCCAGTTGCGCCCACTGCCAGCCGACACCGAAGCGCTGGCCTGTCCGATCTTCCATGACCAGAGGATCAACGGCATCGCGCTCCAGCAACATCGCCGCGAAGGCCGGAAACTTGTCCTGGATACGATGAGGCTGTCCGCGCGCGAAGCCGAACTCGCGCTGCGGATCCGGATGCAGCAGATAGTCGCCGGCCTCGTTGACGACGACGATTTTCGTCCCGTCGCGGGCGCCGGACCGGACCATGGCGATCGCCGATCGCAAATCGACGTCCATCACCATTGCGCCACGGACCGCGCCATCCGGTCCGTGGATCGGGGCGATCACGCGCAGCGTCGGAATCTCCTCGCCATCAGGCGATCGGTCGAGCGTGATCGGCGCCGTAAAGACGTCGCCATGTGCGGTGGCCAGTCCTTGAAAGACGTCGCGCTGGCCGGCGAGGCTCGTCAATTGATCGGCCGGCGCGATCCGGATGGCGCCGTTGTCTCCTGACCGATCGACGCGAATGAGTTCGTGTCCGTCGTCGTCGACGACTCGCAGCTGCGCATAGTTCGGCTTGACGAACATTTCGGCGACGAAGCGTCGCTCCACGCGCCCGCGCCATTCATCATCAACGGGATCGTGCTGCGGCAGCCGGCGAAGCATGCTGGTGGCGTGCGCAAGCGCGTCGGCGCGCGCGCCGCTCAGCGACGCCTCGAGCACCGTCGCGGTGAGCCGTGCATTGGCCCCGAGCCGGTCCAGCGCTCGCGGTTGCAGCAGGGTGACGACATTGCTGTAGGTCATCGCGCCGAGCACGCCGACGGTGAACAGCACCAGGGCGACCATCGCGATCGACATGCGGGTCGATAGATTCATCGCCATCTCCACCGACAACATCGCCGCCGGCGAAGCCGAACAACCTGCGCGGGCACAGGTTAAAATGATTCGCCCGTCTTCGTCGCAATTGCAATCACGCAGCCATGCCAGCGTCGGCGACCGGACTAAGCGATCGCGCGATATTGCGCGGCTGTTACTGCAAAACGACAACGGCCGGATCAAATGACCCGGCCGCTATCAGTTCAATTCTGGAGTAAGCGATCAGCTCGCGGCGGCTTCGGAAGCCATTTCGGCGGTCAGCTTCTTCTTCGCGATCGCGCGCTTGATGTCGACGGCCTTCTGCGACAGTTCGCCGTCCTTCGCCTTCAGCAGGAAGGCATCGAGGCCTCCGCGATGATCGACGCTCTTCAGCGCATTGGTCGAGACCCGCAGCCGCACCGGGCGGCCGAGAGCATCCGACAGGAAGGTGACGTTGACAAGGTTCGGCAGAAACCGGCGCTTGGTCTTGTGATTGGAATGGCTGACCTTGTGGCCCACCTGGGGGCCCTTGGCAGTCAACTCGCAGCGCCGGGACATGGCGAAAATCCTCTGTCATCCCCGGATGCCGACCCGGAAGGGGTCGCAGCGGGGGTTTGAAAACACGTCCATTTCAGGAACCGCGGACGTATAGTGCGAGCCGGTGCCAGCGTCAAGAACGCAAACCTCGCGAGGTCCGCGTCGCGTCACTGCCGTTTCGACACAGCGGGCCCCATCGGCACATCGAAATTTAGCAGCATCGCCAGCCATATACCATACTAACGACGCATTCGGTTCCGACACCGATGACCGGATACGGCGGCGCGGGTTGGCATCTGCCGTGTTGGATATTTTGGCGCAGATGGCGCATCATCCGGCCAACCAGGACCGCAGACTTGACCCGTTCCAACGCGACTTCGCTTCAGTCAACGTGCCTCGCGGCGATAGCCCGCTTGGCGGTCATGGCCGGCGGCGTGGCGGTGTCGATGGGACTGCAAACGCCCTTCGGCGTGGCGCTGGCGCAGGGCCATCTCGACGCGCGCTACGAGGCTTCGCTTGCGGGCATCCCGGTCGGCAAGGGCAGCTGGGTGATCGACGTCACCGAAGACCAGTACACCGCCTTTGCCCGCGGCGGCTCCTCCGGCCTGATGAAGGCATTTTCCGGCGGCGAAGGAACCGGCGCCGCGCAGGGGCGCGTGGTCAACGGACAGTTGCAGCCCGGCGCCTATACCGCAACCACCACCACGTCAAAGAAGTCCGAGACGATCCGCATGGTGCTGGCGGGCGGTGGGGTGAAGGAGTTCAGCCTCGACCCGACGCCGCCGGTCGACGACGACCGCATCCCGCTGACCGATGCCCATCGCCGCGGCGTATTGGACCCGATGACGGCGTCCTTCCTGCGCGTGCCGGGAACCGGCGATCCGCTGACTGCCGAAGCCTGCCGCACAACCACGCCGATCTTCGACGGCCGGATGCGCTACGATCTGCGCTTCGAGTTCAAGCGCATGGACAAGGTGAAGGCCGAGAAGGGCTATCAGGGCCCTGCTCTGGTCTGCGCAGTCTATTTCGTCCCGATCGCCGGCTATATTCCGGATCGCGCGGCGATCAAATATCTGGTCGCCCAGCGCAACATGGAGGTCTGGCTCGCACCGATCGCAGGGACGCGGGTGCTGGCGCCGTTCCGGCTGTCCGTGCCGACGCCGATCGGCACCGCCGTGCTCGAGGCGACCCAGTTCGTCACCACCGCGGCGCCGCCGCGCACGGTTTCGAAGACGCAGTAGCCGGCAGAATCGGTCTTGACTCCGCATTGGCCGGTGCGTTGCCTGCGATTAGCACTTTTGCCGCCGCTTCCTATATCTCCAGCGGCAACAACACCCGATTTGGTACTCTCGGCGTCCTGGAAATCCATATCTCGCAGGGAACGAAACCGGGGAACAGCGAGTCAGCGATTCGGGCGCGATTCGTTCCGGACTCGTTCCAAAGCTTAAGCCGCGACATCGAATGCGTCGCAAAGTGAAACAGTTCTGAGCGGCGGCGTCGCAGAAATCATCCATCAGATGGCATTGCCGTTTTCAGCGCCGGCGTTCGGCAACGGACGCGCTCCAGGCGCCGGGGTTACCGCCGTGCTGGGGCCGACCAATACGGGCAAGACGCATCTGGCGATCGACCGGATGCTGGCGCACTCATCCGGCATCATCGGGCTGCCGCTGCGGCTGCTGGCGCGCGAGGTCTACAACAAGCTGGTGGCCCGCGCGGGCGAGAACGCGGTCGCGCTGATCACCGGCGAAGAAAAGATCAAGCCGCCGAAGGCGCGCTACTGGGTGTCCACCGTCGAGGCGATGCCGCGCGACCTCGACGTCTCGTTTCTGGCGGTCGACGAAATCCAGATCGCCGCGGATCTCGAGCGCGGCCACGTCTTCACAGATCGCATCCTGCATCGGCGCGGCCGCGACGAGACGCTGCTGCTCGGCGCTGCGACGATGCGTCCCATCATCGAGCGGCTGCTGCCCGGCGCCAGCATCGTGACGCGGCCGCGGCTGAGCCAGCTCGAATTCGCCGGCGACCGCAAGCTGACGCGGCAGCCGCGGCGCACCGCGATCGTCGCGTTCTCGGCCGACGAGGTCTATGCCATCGCCGAACTGATCAAGCGCCAGCATGGCGGCGCCGCCGTGGTGCTGGGCTCGCTCAGCCCGCGCACACGGAACGCCCAGGTCGAGATGTTTCAGTCCGGCGACGTGGACTATCTGGTTGCCACCGACGCCGTCGGCATGGGCCTCAATCTCGACGTCGACCATGTCGCCTTCGCATCCGATCGCAAGTTCGACGGCTATCAGTTCCGCCGGCTGAATCCGTCCGAATTCGCGCAGATCGCCGGCCGGGCGGGCCGCGCCACCCGTGACGGCACCTTTGGCACCACCGGCCGCTGCGCGCCGTTCGAGCCCGAACTCGTCAATGCGCTGCAGAACCACCTGTTCGACAGCGTCAAGGTGCTGCAATGGCGCAACGCCAGGCTGGACTTCTCGTCGCTGGCTGCCCTGCAGGTGTCGCTGGCGCTGACGCCGGGCCATGATGCGCTGACCCGCGCGCCGATCGCCGAGGATCTGCGCGTGCTCGATCACGCCGCGCGCGACGCAGATGTCCGCGACATGGCGCAGGGCCCTGAAGCGATCGAGCGGTTATGGGAGGCGTGCCAGATCCCGGACTATCGCAAGGTCGCGCCCGCCGCGCATGCCGAACTGGTGACCACGCTGTACGGCTTCCTGATGCGCAAGGGGAAGATCCCGGACAACTGGTTCGGCGCGCAGATCGCCCAGGCCGACCGCACCGATGGCGATATCGACACTTTGTCGGGCCGGATCGCGCATATCCGGACCTGGACCTTTGTCGCCAACCGGCTGGATTGGCTGGTTGATCCGGAGCGCTGGCAGGGAATTTCACGCGAAATCGAAAATAAACTCTCGGATGCGCTGCACGAACGGCTTACAGAACGTTTCGTTGATCGTCGTACCAGTGTATTGATGCGCCGCCTGCGGGAAAACACGATGTTGAATACTGAAATTGGCAAGACCGGCGAAGTGATCGTAGAGGGCCATGTGATCGGCCGTCTCGACGGATTCACCTTTGCGCCCGATGCGGCGGAGGCCGGGTCCGATGCCAAGGCCCTGCAGGCCACCGCGCAGAAGGCGCTGGCCGGCGAGATCGACGCGCGCGCCGACAAATTGTCCAAGGCGCCGGACGATCAGTTCGTACTCGCTTCCGACGGCACGCTGCGCTGGACCGGCGACGCCGTCGCACGGCTCGCCGCGTCCGACAGCGTGCTGACGCCGCGGCTGCGCATCATCGCCGACGACCGGCTGGCGGGGCCATCCCGTGAGGCGGTGCAGACCCGGCTCGATCTGTGGCTGAAGACGCATGTCGAGAAGCTGCTCGGTCCGCTGTTCGACCTGCAGAAGGCCGAGGACGTCACCGGCATCGCGCGCGGCATCGCGTTCCAGCTGATTGAATCGCTGGGCGTGCTGGAACGCTCTAAGATCGCCGCCGAGATGAAGGATCTCGACCAGCCGTCGCGCGCCTCGTTGCGCAAATACGGCGTGCGGTTCGGCGCCTATCACATCTACCTGCCCGGCCTGTTGAAGCCGGCGGCGCGCGCGCTGGCGTCGCTGCTGTGGGCGCAGAAGCAGGACAATGTCGACATGTCGGCGCTGTCCGGCGCGCAGCACCTGGCCGGTTCGGGCCGCACGTCGTTCCCGATCGACAAGCTGCTCGACCGCGACGCCTATCGCATGCTGGGCTACCGGCAGTGCGGCGAACGCGCGGTGCGCGTCGATATCCTGGAGCGGCTCGCCGATCTGATCCGGCCGGCGCTGTCGTGGCGTCCGGGCTCGACTGCGGATCGGCCCGCGGGCGCCTATGACGGCCGCGGCTTCGTCGTGACGCAGGCGATGACCTCGCTGACCGGATCGGCCGGTGAAGATTTCGCATCGATCCTGCGCGCGCTCGGCTATCGCATGGAGAAAAAGCCGCCGCTGCCGCCGGCCGCGCCGAAGCCGGTCGCCGCGGAAGCGGCGGCGGCTGCGAATGCGCCTGTCGCCGACGAAACCTGGTCCGAGGATATGGCGATCATGGCCGGCGCGATCGCGCTGGAGCCGGCGATCGAGGCCGGCGACACGGCCGATACGACCACTGATGCCGCTGCCGTTGAGACAGTTTCGCCGCCATCGGCGGAGCCAGCGCTCGAGCACAACGCTGATGCCCCCACGGCCGCAGCTTCGGAGCCGGAGACGGCTGTCGCGGCCGAAGCCGCGGCGGATGTGCCGGAGGCAGTTGCCGTCGAGACGGCCGCTGAGCCCGCGCAATCGTCCGTCGCCCCTGAGGCGGTTTTGGCGTCGGATCCGGCGGCCGTGGCCGACACAACCATTGCCGCTGATCTCGCGGCCGAGCCGGGCGTGATCGCCGAAGCCGCGACCGCTATCGCCGACGCTGCCGCGGCCGAACCCACTGCCGCTGCGCCTGTCGTGACCGACGCTGCACCGGCGGCGGAACCCGAACTGATCGAAGTCTGGCGACCCGGCGGCCGGTCCGACGAGCAGCGTCCGCGCCATGATCGCAGCCGCTACAGGAATCCGGACCGCAACGCCGCCGGCGCGCAGCCTGCAGCCGGCGAAGGCGGCGATGCCGGACGACAGGATCGTCCAAACCGCGGCCGCCGCGACCGCAAGCCGGAGTTTCGCCGGCCGCAGGGCGATGCACCGGCCGCCAATGCTGGTGCCGAAGGTCAGGCGCCAGGCGGCAACAATCCGCGCCCGCCGCGCGAGCGTTTCCAGGACAAGGGACGCGACAAGGGCCGGGATCGCGGCGACAAGTTCAAGGGCGGACGTGAGGGCGGACGCGACGGACGTTCGGACAAGGGGCCGTCGCACCGGCAATTCGCCAGCACGGCGGCGCCCCGCGAACGCGACCGTCCGCTCGATCCGAACTCGCCCTTTGCCAAGCTGGCTGCCCTGAAGGAGCAGCTCAGCTCGCCCCGCAAGGATTGATTTGGAGCGGCAGCGTCTCGATAAATGGCTGTGGCATGCGCGGGTCGTGAAGGCCCGGAGCAGCGCCGCAGCATTGGTCGAGAGCGGCCACGTCCGGGTCAACGGCGTGCGGGAGAAATCACCCGGTCACGGCGTGAAGGTCGGCGACGTGCTGACCGTTGCGCTCGATCGCACCATCCGCATCATGAAAGTGGTCGGCTTTGCGGAGCGCCGGGGCGATGCGGCCAGCGCCACCGTGCTCTATGCCGATCTGCAGGCCCGCTCCGCTCCACCGGAGGCATCCGAATAACATCGATCCCTTGCGGGTTCGGGATGCCTGCGCTAGTCACATGAAATTCGTCCGCCCCGGAGTCCTGGATGACTTACGTCGTCACTGAAGCCTGCATCAAGTGCAAATACACCGACTGCGTCGAGGTGTGCCCCGTCGACTGTTTCTACGAGGGCGACAACATGCTGGTGATCCATCCGGACGAATGTATCGACTGCGGCGTGTGCGAGCCGGAATGCCCGGCCGACGCGATCAAGCCGGACACCGAGGCAGGCCTCGAGAAGTGGCTCGAGGTGAACACCGAATACGCCAAGTCCTGGCCGAACATCACGCAGAAGAAAGAGGCTCCCGCCGACGCCAAGGAGTTCGAAGGCGTTGAAGGAAAGTTCGAGAAGTATTTCTCTCCGGCGCCCGGAACCGGCGACTAGCCGCCGTCCATTTAGTCGCTGCGCTGCAGCGATAGCCAGCAGCTCGGCTTAACCGTATTCGCAATGTTCCGGCTGCGATCGGCGCACAACTGCGACAATACGGCATAAATCATTGATTTTTGCGGGAAATGTGCTATTATGGGCACATAACCGCTGGAATCTTGGCACTGCCTTATTTCTGAGCGCCTCGGGTTCCCGCCACAACAACCTTTTAACAGGGGCGTGGCAGTTCCACGCGCAGGCTGTGTCACAGAAAACGCGTAAAAAGAGTGCATCCAAGGCGTCTGTCGTGAAATCGAGCTCTTCGAAATCCGCGGCGTCCAAAAACAAGTCGGCAAAGAAGGCGTCTTCGGCCAGCCGTAGCGCAACCAAAAGCCGTTCTCGGGCGTCTGTCAAGGTGACCCGGACAGCCGCCAGATCCTCGGCTGCAAAGTCCTCTAAAAACAAAAGAAGTGCAATGCCAAACAAGACCGCCAAGACCACCCCCGCGCCGAAACCGGCCGCCAAGGCCGCAGCCCCGAAGACCGCCGCAAAGGCTGCGGCTCCCAAGGCTGCCGTGAAGCCGGCTGCGCCCGTTGCCAAGGAGACGGTCAAGCCGCAGGTCAGCAAGCCGGCTGTCGCGGCGAAGCCGGTCGCGGCTGCGCGTGTCGAGGAGCCGAAGAAGGCGCTGACCCAGCGCCAGGGCTTCAAGACCAACGAATTCGTGGTCTACCCGGCGCATGGCGTTGGCCAGATCCTCGCCATCGAGGAGCAGGAAATCGCGGGCGCCAAGCTCGAACTGTTCGTCATCAATTTCATGAAGGACAAGATGACGCTGCGCGTCCCGACGGCGAAGGTCGCCAATGTCGGCATGCGCAAGCTGTCGGAGCCGGCGCTGGTCAAGCGCGCGCTAGAAACGCTGAAGGGCCGCGCCCGCGTCAAGCGCACCATGTGGTCGCGTCGCGCGCAGGAATACGAAGCCAAGATCAACTCCGGCGACATCGTTGCCATCGCCGAGGTGGTTCGCGATCTTTATCGTTCGGATTCGCAGCCGGAGCAGTCCTACAGCGAGCGCCAGCTCTATGAAGCCGCGCTCGACCGGCTGTCGCGCGAGATCGCGGTGGTGCAGCACGTCACCGAGACCGAAGCCGTCAAGGAAGTCGAAGGCCAGCTCGCCAAGAGCCCTCGCCGCGGCGCCAAGGCGGAAGCCGACGCCGACGGCGAATCGGATGCCGACGCCGATGGCGACGACGCGGCGGTTGCCGACGAAGCCGCGTAACGCAGCTCGGACGATCAATATTCAAAGCCCGGCCGAAAGGCCGGGCTTTTGTTTTGGGCATTTGAGCTGGTTGTTGGCCGGGCTCGTCCCGGCCAACAACGTCTTTTGCGCCGTGTGAAAGGCGTGGATGCCCGGCACAAGGCCGGGCATGACGCAAGCGACAACTGCTCTGCTCTAAGTCGTCAGACGGAAATCGACGCCGGCCAGGCGGAATGTATCTGACGACACCGCATAGCCTTTCGACGTCGCTTCACTGCCGATATGCTGCGGATCATTGACTCTGAATGTAAGCGCGGTCATCGCGTCGCGCTCGCCCTCGACGAAGCGCAACGTGGCGTTCGGGAGTGCGATCTCGGACGCGCCGTGGACATGCGACGGCGCTAAGCCCAAAATCCGCCCCCAATGCTGCGCCAGATCCACCGGGTCGGGGCTCTGCAGCTCGACCGCGACCAGCGCCTGCGTAACGTCGCTGCGGATCGCCCGCTGCCAGTCCGGCCCCGCCGGCGGATAGGGTCCCAGGACATTGTCGCTGCCCGCCGTGTGATTGAACTCGATGAAGGCGGCGCGGCAGTCGCGCGGGTGCAGCTGCACGCCGTGATACGGGCCGTGATCGATCACATTGGCGGTCCGCACGCCGAGCGTTTCCGCGTTGCGGCCGCGTTCGTCGGGATCGTCGCAGGAAAAGATCGCCATATAGCCGCCGCGGCCGTCGGACTTCTGCAGGAAGCGGCCGGCCGCAGTGTCCGGCTGGATCGGCGCCACCACTTCCAGCAGCGTCGCATCCACCGGCAGCAGCGCGTTCTCGAGTCCGTACTTTGCCAGACCCGGATCGCGGTAGCAGATGGTGAGCCCCATGATCGCCGCGATGTCGGAGACGACCGGCTCGAGCGTCTCCGCCACCAGACAGATCTGCCGCAGCCGCACGCCGCTCATCTCAACGGCCCTGGAAGGCCGGCGCGCGCTTTGCGACGAAGGCGCTCGCGGCTTCCTTGTGGTCCTCGGTCTCGCTGCAGCGGGAGTGATGCATCGCCTCGGCGTCGAAGCAGGCCTCCAGCGACAGCGTCTCGGCATTGTTGATGTTGGTCTTGATGTAGCCCAGCGTCACGCTCGGCCCGCGCGCCAGCGACATCGCGAGATCGCGCGCCGCCGCGTCGACCTCGGCGTCGGGCACCACGCGCGTCACCATGCCGAGCGCCAGCGCCTCCTTCGCTGTGAGAATCGGCGAGGTCAGATACAATTCGCGCGCCTTGGCGCTGCCGAGCATCTGCGTCAGGAAGTACGTGCCGCCATAATCGCCGGACAGGCCGACCTTGGCGAAGGCGGTCGTGATCTTCGCCGACTCGGCCGCCACCCGCAGGTCGCAGGACAGCGCGATCGACAGCCCTGCCCCGGCGGCGGCGCCGTCGAGCTGCGCCACCACGGGCTTCGGCATCTGGTGCAGCAGCCGCGACACCTCCATGCCGCGGCGCAGGTTGACGCGCTTGGCCTCGAACGGCAGCGGGGCCGCGCCCTCCGCCATCGCCTTGACGTCGCCGCCGACGCAGAAGGTGCCGCCGGCGCCCTTGATCAGCACCGCACGCACGGCGTGGTCCTCCGCGGCGCGGCGCGCCGCCTCGACCAGCCCGCGCGTCATCTCCAGATTGAGCGCGTTGCGGCGCTCCGGCCGGTTCATGGTGATGGTCAGCAGGCCGTCTGCCAGATCCTGCAGGACGATGTCGGTCATGGCGATGCCCTTTCGACGATGGCCGCAGCTACTTCTTCACCAGCGGGCAGCGCGATTGCTCAAGCGGCTGGAACGCGTCGTTGCCGGACACCGTGGCCAGCAGCTTGTAGTTGTCCCAGCGGCCCTTGGACTCCGAGGGCTTCTTGACCTCGAACAGATACATGTCATGCACCATGCGGCCGTCCTCGCGAATCTTGCCGTTCTTGGCGAAGAAGTCGTTGACCGGTGTGTCCTTCATCGCCTTCATCACCGCCGCGGGGTCGGTCGTGTTGGCGGCCTTCACAGCTTTGAGGTAGTGACTGACCGACGAATAAAGCCCGGCCTGCGCCGCGGTCGGCACCCGCTTGGTGCGTTCCATGAAGCGCTTGGTGAAGGCGCGGGTCTCGTCGTTGAGATCCCAGTAAAACGCTTCGGTCAGGATCAGGCCCTGCGCGGTCTCCAGCCCGACGCTGTCGATGTCGGTGATGAAGGCCAGCAGCGGCGACATCTTCTGTCCGCCCTTGATCAGGCCGAACTCGGCCGCCTGCTTGATGGCGTTGATGGTGTCGCCGCCGGCGTTGGCGAGGCCGATCACCTTGGCCTTCGAGCTCTGTGCCTGCAGCACGAAGGATGAGAAGTCAGAGGTGTTGATCGGATGCTTGACGCTGCCCAGCACCTTGCCGCCGGATTTCAGCACGACGTTGGTGGTGTCGCGCTCGAGGTCCTGGCCGAATGCATAGTCGGCGCTGAGGAAGAACCAGCTGTCGAAACCCTGCTTCACGGTGGCAAGCCCGGTGACGTTGGCCTGCGCGAAGGTGTCGTAGGCGTAGTGGACGGTGAACGGTCCGCAGGCCTCGTTGCTCAACCGCACCGAGCCGGGACCGCTGAACATGATGATCTTGCCGCGCGCCTTGGCGATCTCGCCAGCCGCCAGCGCGGTCGCTGACGCCGCGACGTCGATGATCGCCTCGACACCCTGATTGTCCAGCATGTCGCGAGCGATACTCGCCGCGAGGTCGGCCTTGTTGAGATGATCCGCCGCGACGATCTCGATTCTGCGCCCGAGCACGGTGCCGCCGGCATCCTCCGCCGCCATCTTCGCGGCGGTCTCGCTGCCGGTGCCGGTGATGTCGGCATAAAGCCCCGACATGTCGAGAATGGCGCCGAGCTTGAGCGGCGGTTGCGATTGCGCCTGCGCGAGACTCGCGGCAGCGATCATGACGGAAGCGAGCAGAGTCGAGCGGATGATGGTCACGTGAGTCCTCCCTGACCGGAGCCGCATTGTCGGATGCGCGGCCGTCCTGGTCCGTTGCGGCGCGATCATGGAGCAATGCCGTCGCAGCATCAAGCCGCGCGGTCCGCAAGGGCATCGCTCGACCGTTTTCCGCATGATGGAATGCTGATAACAACTTCGCAGCGACGAGACGGCAGCTGGCATGATGCGCGCGACGATGACGGTGACCTGCCTTCGGCCAACGATGCGCCGCGCGATCGCGCGCGTTGCCGTCATGTTGCTGATCGCAGTCTCTGCCGGCGCTGCGCGCGCAGATTGCAGCTTCGCGCCGCAGGGCGGCGGACGTGTTGCATCGATCATCGACGGGCGCAGCTTCCGCCTCGACGACGGCCGCGAGATCAAGCTCGCCGGCATCGAGCCGGTGGAGGATGGCGCCGCGGCGCTGGCCGCTCTGCTGAGCGGTCGCACGGTCACGTTGCACGGCGACGACGACGCGCCCGACCGATATGGCCGGCAGGCCGCATTCGTGCGGATCGACGGGACAGGCATCGGGGTGCAGGCCGAGTTGCTGAGCCAGGGCGCCGCTCTGGCTGACGGCCATATCGCCGAGCCCGGCTGCCGATCGGCACTCGCGCGGTCGGAAGCGGACGCCAGGATCGCCCGACGCGGGCTCTGGGCCGGTTCCGCCGCCACAAAAAACGCGGAAAATCCGGATCAAATTTTGTCCCGGATCGGGCGTTTTACCATCGTCGAGGGCAAGGTTGTTTCGGTCAGGCAGGCCGGAGCCACGCATTACCTCAATTTCGGCCGGCGATGGACACAGGACTTTGCGGTGACTATTTCGAGGCGCGTGTTACCCTCGCTGGAGGCTGTCGGCCTTGTGCCGAAGTCACTGGAGCGCCGCCGCGTCAGGGTGCGCGGCTATGTTGAGCGACGGGGCGGTCCCCGGATCGAGCTGCTTCGGGCGGGGCAGATCGAAGTGCTGGGCGACTGAGCGACTGCGGGACGATTCGACGTGGGACATGCTGGACGGCGCAACATCGGGATGAGCCGCGGCCTTTGGGCTGCGCCGGCCGTGCTGTGCGTCGCGCTGCTGATGGCGGGCTGCGCCGATGTCAGCCGCTTCCAGACCGCGTCGCTGACGCCCGGCCCGTTGCCGAAGCCGCGACCGGCGCCGAACCCGGCCGCCGAACGCGAGCACGAGCGCATCCTGTCGTCCTACGGCGGCGCCTATGACGATCCCCGCGTCGAGGCGCTGATCACCAGGACCGTCGACCGGCTGGTCGCGGCGTCGGACCGGCCCGATCTGACCTACAAGGTCACGATCCTGAATTCCGGCGCGGTGAACGCCTTCGCGTTGCCGACCGGCCAGCTCTACGTCACCCGCGGCCTGATCGCGCTGGCGAGCGACACCTCGGAACTGTCCTCGGTGCTGTCGCACGAGATGGCCCATGTGCTGGCCAAGCACGCCTCGATCCGCGAGGATCAGGCCCGGCAGGCGGCGGTCGTCACCAAGGTCGTCACCGACATGGGCAACGATCCCGATCTGACGGCGCTGGCGCTGGCCAAATCCAAGCTGACGATGGCGAGCTTCTCGCGCGCGCAGGAGTTCGAGGCCGACGGCATCGGCGTCGGGATTTCCGCGCGCGCGCAGTTCGATCCGTTCGGCGCGGCGCGGTTTCTCACGGCGATGGAGCGCAACGCCGCGCTGAAGGCCGGCCGCTCGTCGGATCCGCGCTCGCAGGACTTCCTGTCGTCGCATCCGGCCAATCCGGAGCGGGTGCAGAACGCGCAGGCCAATGCCCGGCAATATGCTTCGCCGCAGGAATCGTCGCGACCGGGCGGCGAGCGCGACCGCGAGACCTACCTCGCGGCGATCGACAACATCGTCTATGGCGAGGATCCGAGCGAAGGTTTCGTGCGCGGGCGCCGCTTCCTGCATCCGAAGCTCGGCTTCACCTTCTCGGCGCCCGACGGCTTCACGCTCGACAACACCGCGCAGGCGGTGATCGGCGTGCGCGAGGGCGGCAATCAGGCGATGCGCTTCGACGTGGTGCGGGTGCCTGCGGAGCAGTCGCTTGCCGACTACCTGAATTCCGGCTGGATGGAAGGCGTCGACAAGGCCACCACGGAGGAACTGACGATCAACGGCTTTCCGGCAGCCTCCGCTGCGGCGCGCGGCGAGCAGTGGCAGTTCAAGGTCTATGCGCTGCGCTTCGGCAGCGACGTCTATCGCTTCATCTTCGCCGCGCGGCAGAAGAGCAACGAGAGCGAGCGCAACGCCCGCGACACCGTCAACACGTTCCGCCGCCTGACGCTCGACGAGATCCAGGCGGCGCGGCCGTTGCGCATCAAGGTGGTCACCGTGCAGCCCGGCGACACGGTCGAGCTGATGGCGCAACGCATGTCCGGCGTCGACCGCCCGCTGGAGCGGTTTCGGGTGCTGAACGGCCTCGATGCGAATTCGACGCTGAAGGCCCGCGACCGGGTCAAGCTGGTGGTGGACTGACAATTCTTAGATGAGTGATGGAAGCTGCTTTTCGGCACCGGCAACGCGCCCCCTCTCCCCACAGGGGAGAGGGTTGGGGTGAGGGGGCACCGCCCTCTCGATAGGTTGGGGGGGGGGGGGCGGGCCGGGCCCCCCCCCCCCCCCCCCCCCCCCGCCCCCCCCCCCCCCCC
>JAESGI010000197.1_pt1 | contig 41532 bp, 45 predicted proteins | sample 9269671 | NCBI WGS metagenome assembly JAESGI01 (sample SAMN14515641, study PRJNA621666) | algae metagenome | isolation source: Nostoc indistinguendum CM1-VF10 and co-occurring heterotrophs from gravelly... | place: USA: Clark Mountains, San Bernardino, California | collected 1998-06-05 | reverse complement strand
CGACCCCAACACGGACCTCAACTTCACGGCCTACCCGGACGAGCTCGTCCGCTTCTGGGAGATGGGCTGGAAGTAAATCCAGCCGCCTTCCCCGCCGTCCTCGCCCGCGCGGCGAAGCGATCCTCCTCGGTTCCTTCGCCGCGCCCTGGCGCGGCGTGACGGCCTGCCTTTGCCTACCTGCTACCGAGCGGCTGCCCTGCAGCCGCCCGGGCCTATTTCAGCATCCTGCGGAAGCATCTTATGCTCGGCTTTATCCTCAAACGCCTTGGCCTGGCGCTGATGGTCGCGCTCGCGGTCTCGGCCATCGCCTTCTTCCTGCTGCGCCTGTCCGGCGACGTCGCGGTCGCGATCGCCGGCGAAGGCGCGCAGCAGGCGGACATCGACGTGATCCGCAAGACCTACGGGCTCGATCGTCCGCTGCTCGTCCAGTATCTCGACTGGCTCTGGAAGACCCTGCGCGGCGATTTCGGCACCTCGATCTATTTCAAGACCGACGTGTCCGAGCTGGTGCTGGCCAAGATGCCAGTGACGCTGATCCTTGGCCTGACCTCGCTCGCCTTCGCGCTGCTGATCTCGATCCCGCTCGGCGTGCTCGCCGCGATCTATGCCAACAGCTGGATCGACCGGGTCGCGCTCGCCATCGCCGTCTTCGGCCAGGCGATGCCGAACTTCTTCTTCGCGCTGATCCTGGTGATGCTGTTCTCGATCACCCTGCGCTGGCTGCCGGTCTCCGGTTCCGCGACCTGGCAGCACTACATCATGCCGACCGTGGCGCTCGGCTACTATGCCGCGCCGGCCTTCATGCGGTTGATCCGCGCCGGCATGATCGAGGTGCTTTCGGCCGACTATATCCGCACCGCCCGGGCCAAAGGCCTGCCTTCCGGCAAGATCATCTTCAAGCATGCGCTGCGCAACGCCGTCGTGCCCGTCGTCGCGCTGGCGGCAGTGCAGCTCGGCTTCCTGCTCGGCGGCTCGGTGGTGATCGAGACGATCTTCGCGCTCGATGGCCTCGGCTACCTCGCCTATCAGAGCATCACCTACAAGGATTTCCCGGTCATGCAGGTCGTCGTCCTGCTGCTCTCCGTCGTCTACGTGCTGCTGACGCTCGCCGCCGACATCGCCAATGCCTGGCTCGACCCGCGCATCCGGGTGGCCTGAGATGAGCGAAACCTCCCTCTCCGTCGCCGAGGCGCCCGAGCTCTCCGAAGGCCGCAAGTTGCTGCGCCGCTTCCTCGGCCAGAAGGCCTTCGTCTTCGGCTTCGGCCTGCTCGTGCTGTTCATCCTGATCGCGCTCGCAGCCCCGCTGCTGGCACCGCACGACCCTTATCTGCAGAACCTGACGGCGCGGAACATCCCGCCCTTCTGGTATGAGAAGGGCAATTGGGTGCATCCGCTCGGCACCGACCCGCTCGGGCGCGACTATCTCTCGCGCCTGCTCTACGGCGCCCGGATCTCGCTGCTGATCGGCATCAGCGTGGTCATCATCTCCGGGCTGATCGGCACGACCATGGGCCTGCTCGCCGGCTATTTCGGCGGCCGGATCGACATGGTGATGACCTTCCTCGTCACCACCAGGCTCTCCATGCCGGTGATCCTGGTCGCGCTCGCCGTCGTCGCCATCGTCGGCTCCTCGCTCTGGATCGTCATCCTCGTGCTCGGCCTGCTGAAATGGGACCGGTTCGCGGTGGTGATGCGCAGCGCGACCCAGCAGGTCCGCTCGCTCGATTATGTCGCCGCCGCCCAGGCCGCCGGCGCCTCGACGAGCCGCATCATCTTCGGCGAGGTCCTGCCCAACATCGCCCCGCATCTGATCGTCGTCGCGACGCTCGAGGCGGGCAGCGCCATCCTGCTCGAGGCGGCGCTTTCCTTCCTCGGCCTCGGCGTGCAGCCGCCCTTGCCCTCCTGGGGCCTGATGATCTCGGAAGCCAAGGCCTACATGTTCTTCTCGTTCTGGCTCATCGCCCTGCCCGGCAGCGCGCTTGCCCTGCTGATCTTCGCCATCAACCTCGCCGGCGACGGCCTGCGCGACGTGATCTCGCCGGAGGGACGCGCCTGATGAGCGACGCCATCCTTCAGATCGACGGCCTCACCGTCGACATCGCGACGCCGCGCGGCTCGCTCCATGCGGTGCGCGACCTCTCCTTCAAGGTCGAGAAGGGCAAGACACTCTGCCTCGTCGGCGAGTCCGGCTGCGGCAAGTCGATGACCTCGCTCGCGATCATGGACCTCCTGCCCAAGGCGGCGAAGAAGAGCGCCAGGCGCCTTTCCTTCGCCGGCGAGGACCTCGCCAAGGCGACGCCGAAGCGGATCAACGCCCTGCGCGGCGACCGCATGGCGATGATCTTCCAGGAACCGATGACGGCGCTGAACCCGGCCTACACCATCGGCGACCAGATGACCGAGGCCTACAAGCTGCACCGCAAGGCGAGCGAGGCGGAAGCCCGCGATCGCGCGATCCTGCTGCTCGGTAAGGTCGGCATAGCCAATGCCGCACAGCGGCTCGGCCAGTATCCGCACCAGCTCTCGGGCGGCCTGCGCCAGCGCGTCATGATCGCCATGGCGCTGATGTGCTCGCCCGACCTCCTGATCGCCGACGAGCCGACCACCGCGCTCGACGTCACCATCCAGGCCCAGATCCTGCGCCTGCTCGCCGATCTTCAGAAGGAGCTCGGCATCGCCATGGTGCTGATCACCCATGATCTCGGCATCGTCGCCCGCATCGCCGACTGGGTCGGCGTGATGTATGCCGGCCAGATCGTCGAGGAGGGTCCGACCGAGGCGATCTTCCGCAATCCGCGCCACCCCTACACGCAGGGCCTGATCGACTGCATCCCGGTACCTGGCCGCACCGAGCCCGGCGGCAAGCTCGGCGTCATCCCCGGCGTCGTTCCCTCACTCGTCGGCGAGATCAGGGGCTGCAGCTTCCGCGACCGCTGCAAGCACGCCAAGCCTGCCTGCGCCGAGGCGCCCCCGCTGCGGCAGCGGCCGGACGGCCATAGCTGGCGCTGCATCCTGGAGGACGCGGCATGAGCGCGACCAATCCGATCCTGCTCGAGGCCCGTGACCTCACCCGCTCCTTCTCGGTCAGCCAGGGCCTGTTCAAGGGCAAGCGCAAGCTCCACGCCGTCAACGGCGTTTCGCTCGCCATCGCCAAGGGCGAGGTGCTCGGCATCGTCGGCGAATCCGGCTGCGGCAAGTCCACCTTGGCGCGCATGCTGCTCGGCCTGCTGCCGCCGTCGAGCGGCGAGATCGCGCTCGCTGGCGAAAATGTCGGCAAGCTCGGCCGGCTCGGCATGGCCAAGCGCGTCCAGCCGGTGTTCCAGGACCCGTATTCCTCGCTGAACCCGCGCCGGACCATCGCCTCGATCGTCGCGCTGCCGCTCGCCGTCCAGGGCATCGGCACGGCCAAGGAGCGCCGCGAGCGCGCCATCGCGATCCTCGACAAGGTCGGCCTGCCCCGCCGCTTCGCCGACCGCTATCCGCGCGAGCTTTCCGGCGGCCAGCGCCAGCGCGTCGCCATCGCCCGCGCCCTGATCCTCAATCCCGAGATGGTGGTCTGCGACGAGCCGACCTCGGCGCTCGACGTCTCCGTGCAGTCGCAGATTCTGAACCTGCTCAACGATCTGCGCAGCGAGCTCGGGCTGACCTATGTCTTCATCAGCCACAACCTCGTCGTCGTCGAGCATATCGCGACGCGGGTCGCGGTGATGTATCTCGGCCGCGTCGTCGAGCTCGCCGACACCGCGACGCTGTTCAAGGCGCCGCGCCATCCCTACACCAAGGCGCTGCTCGCCTCCGTGCTGACGCCGGAACCCGGCAAGGGCATCCCCGAGACCGGGCTCGGCCTCGCCTTCCCGGACCCGCTCAACCCGCCGCCCGGCTGCCCCTTCCACCCGCGCTGCCCGGCGCGGACGGAGCGCTGCGCCAGCGTCGAGCCGAAGCTGCGGGCCGACACAGCCGGCCTCGTCGCCTGCCATCTCTATGACGAACAGGCGAGCACCGCCGCTGCCTGACCCACACCGGGTCGTCCCGGGCGGCCGGAGGCCGACCCGGGATCCATGCCTGAACCGTTCCGGCATGGATCCCGGCTCTCCGCTTCGCTCCGGCCGGGATGACCTCGCCTTCTGGATTGACCGAGAGGATTGCCCATGACCCGCGCCCAGGCCGTCGCGCACGCCCAGGACTACTTCGATTCCGGCAGCCTCAAGCGCGACCTCTCGCGCCTCATCGCCATGCCGACCGAGAGCCAGAACCCCGAGCGCGCCCCGGTGCTCAGCGACTATCTCGAAAACGAGATGCGCCCGCTGCTCGAGGGCCTCGGCTTCACCTGCAGGACGCTGACCCATCCGCGCGCCAAAGGGCCCTTCCTCTTCGCCGAGCGCATCGAGGATCCGTCCCTGCCGACGATCTTCGGCTACGGCCATGGCGACGTCATCCGCGGCCTCGACGCTCAATGGAGCGAGGGCCTCTCGCCCTGGACCCTGACCGAGCGCGGCGACCGCTGGTACGGCCGCGGCGTGGTCGACAACAAGGGCCAGCACGTCATCAACATCAACGCCTTGCGCGCGGTGCTCGAGACCCGCGGCAAGCTCGGCTTCAACGCCAAATATCTGATCGAGATGGGCGAGGAATGCGGCTCGCCGGGCCTGCGCGAGCTCTGCACCGAGCAGAAGGAGCTGTTCAAGTCGGACGTGCTGATCGGCTCCGACGGGCCACGCCTCAATGCCGAGCGACCGACCGTCTTCCTCGGCTCGCGCGGTGGCGTCACCTTCGACCTTTCGATCAACGCCCGCGACGGCGGCCACCATTCCGGCAACTGGGGCGGCATCCTCTCCGATCCGGCGATCCAGCTCGCCCATGCCATCGCCTCGATCGCCGGCCCGACCGGCCAGATCCGCATCCATGAATGGGTGCCGAAGGAGCTGCCCGAGCCGGTGCGCAAGGCGCTCGCCGATTGCGAGGTCGACGGCGGCCCTGACGGCCCGACCATCGATCCGAACTGGGGCGAGCCCGGCCTGTCGCCGGCCGAGCAGGTCTTCGGCTGGTGCTCCTTCGACGTGCTGGCGATGAAGTCGGGCGTGCCGGAGACCCCGGTCAACGCCGTGCCGCCGAGCGCCTGGGCCCGCTGCCAGCTGCGCTTCGTCGTCGGCATTGACCCGAACGAAGTGCTGCCGGCGCTGCGCCGCCACCTGAAGCGCCATGGCCTCGACATGGTCGAGGTCACCCTCGCCCGCGACGAGATCTTCAACGCGACCCGTCTCGACCCCGAGGATGCCTGGGTCCATTGGGCGCTCGCCTCGATCGCGAAGACGACCAACAAGAAGCCGGCGCTCCTGCCCAATCTCGGCGGCTCGCTGCCGAACGACATCTTCTCGGAGATCCTCGGCCTGCGCACGATCTGGGTGCCGCACTCCTATCCGGGCTGCTCGCAGCACGCCCCGGACGAGCACCTCCCGGTCGCGATCGCCCGCGAGGCGCTCGGCATGATGGCGGGGCTCTACTGGGACCTCGGCGACGGCAACACGCCGGCGCTCTGACCCGCTCCCCCCTCACTCTTGCGGCTGGCGCGGATCGCGCGCCGGCGGCAGGTCGACAGGCGTCGCCGGCGGTGTTTCCGGCGGCGCATTGGGCGGCAGCTCTGGCGGCGGGTCGGTCGGAATGCCGACCGGCTCGGCATCGGGCGGCGTCTCGATCGGCGGCGCCGGCGGAACCTCACCCGGCGTCAGCGGCGGCAACTCTGGCGGCGGCATTGGCGGCATTGGATCGCCGCCGGGCTCGCCTGCGGCCTGATGAAACATCGTCATCTCGTACTCCCTTTGCCTGACGCAACGCGGTGCCGCCGCGAAAGTTCGGCGCAGGCGAGGCCCCACGGAACAATGCCGCGGCTCATGGCTTGGTTCGGCAACAGGCCAGCCAGGGAGAGCCGCCATGCCAGAGACCCCCAAGCCGCGCGAAAACCCGGCGCTGCTCGACGAGCGCATCGAGAGTGATGCCGTCCGCCCGGAAGATGCCTCGGTCCGTCCCGATCCCGATCTTGCGGGCCGCGACCGGCGCAAGGTCAGCGACGAGACCAATGTCCACGATGCCGGCAGCGACGCCAACGACACGATCGACGGCCTGACCGAGCAGGAAGAAGCCGTCAGGCACGCCGCCGAGGACATTCCGACCGGTCAGGACCCGGCCGGGCCCACCGAGGCGACACCGGTCTTCGACCGCGGCTCGGCACCGCCGAAGGTCTGACACGCAGGTCATTCGCGGCCTGGCTTCCGCAGCGGCAGGCAAGCTAGGCTGAGGGATGAGCTTCGCGATCCGCCCGAGCCGTCACCTATGGTTGTGCCCGGCAGCCCTCGCCGCGCTTACCTTCGGCGTCATCCCCGCTGCGGCGCAGCCTCTCGCCCCGATCACCTGCACCGGCCCCTTCGCCCGCAACGCCGACGAGGCGGCGTTGCTCCGGGCCTTCGGCAAGGAGAATGTCCGGCGGGCACGGATCGAGATCGGCGAGGGCGAGAAGCAGCCGGGCGCCATCATCTTCCCGGGCGACAGCAAGCGGCGCATCGAGCTGATCTGGCAGGACGGCGCGAAACGTCGTCGCCCCGCGACGATCTATATCCGCGAGGGCTCGAACCAGTCGGTAGAGGGCCCGGATGGAACGCGCATCGCGATCGGCACGCCGCTCGCGGCGGTCGAAAAGGCCAATGGCGGCCCCTTCACCATTCTTGGCTTCGGCTGGGATTATGCTGGCACCGCGACCGACTGGCGCGGCGGTAAGCTCGCCAGGGCAGGCGGCGGTTGCCGGCTGCTCCTGCGTTTTCATGACACGCAAGGCGCTGACGGCGCGGCGCTCGATCGCGTCTCCGGCGATAGCGAGTTTTCCTCGGGCGAGGCCGACATCAAGGCGGTGAAACCCGTCGTCGGCGAGATCCTACTGTCCTGGACGGAGTAGCGGCGCCGATCTCAGGCGCCGACCTTGGCCAGAACGTCCGCCCGCAGGAAGCGCTCGATGAACAGCATGAACAGCACCGAAGGCACGAGCAGGATCAGCGCCGTGATCGAGGCGACCTGGTAGTTGCCGCCCATCGCCGCATTGTAGAGCAGGAGCGGCAGCGTCGTGACCTGCGGCACGCCGACGAAGAAGGTGCCCGTGAACTCGTCGAGCGATTCCAGGAAGACGAAGATGCCGCTCGCGATGATCCCCGGCATCGCCAAGGGCAATGTCACCGTGAAGAAGGTGCGCAGCGGTGAGGCTCCGATATTGCGCGCGGCGAGTTCGAGGTCCTTGTCGACCGCCGCGAAGGCCGCCGCCGCGATCCAGACCGAATAGACCAGCCCGTGCGCGGCATGGACCAGCACCACGCCCAGCACCGTGCCGTTGATGCCCAGCTGGTAGAAGACGCGGGCGACGTTGATGTAGATCGCGACCGAGGGAAAGGCCTGCGGCAGCAGGAAGAGCACCATGAAGGCCGCCCGCATCGGCAGCTTCAGCCGCGCCAGCGCGTAGCCGGCCGGGATCGACAGAGCGAGCGCGACGATCACCGTCAGCACCGCGATCCAGACGCTGGTGCCGAGCGAGGCCATGGCGTCGCCGGTCGGCCGGAAGACCTGCTCCCAATAGCGGGTGCCATAGGTCACCGGCAGCTTGTAGGGCGTGTACCAGCGCTCGGCCACGGACCACAGCGCCAAATTGGCGAGCGGGCCGATCAGCACGAAGGCGAAGGCGGTGAGGACGGCCGCGGCGAAGGTCGCCCTTGCGGCGGAGGCGAGCCGCATCATGGCGCGCCCTCCTTAGCCAGCCCGCGTTTCAGGTAGAGGATCGCAGCACCGGCGCTGATCAGATAGGTGATGACGCCGAGCGCATTGGCGGTCGAATAGTCGCCATAGGCGTTGATCCGGAAGGCCATGTCGACGGTCAGCATGGTCGGCTGCGAGCCGGCGACCATCATCGGCACCGAGAGCACCGAGAGCATCGTCACGAAGGACAGGACGAGCGCGACCAGCAGGGTCGGCATCACCTGCGGCAGGGCGAGTTCGAAGAGCACGCGCGGTCGCGAGGCGCCGAGATTGCGGCCGGCCTCCAGCGTCGCACGGTCGATCGAGGCGAGCGCGCCGGCGAGCAGCAGCGCGACGAAAGGCGTCTGCTTCCAGACGAAGGTGGCGATGATGCCGCGCCAGTCGAGGAAGCTCGTCGCGCTCAGGGGCTCCATCAGCCCGAGCGAGACGAAGGTGTTGTTCATCAGCCCGTTCTTGGCGAGGAAGGTGCGCATGCACTGCGCCGCGACGATGAACGGAATGAACAGCGGCCAGCGATAGAGCGCCCGCAGCGTGCCGACGACCCAGCGGTTCTCGCCGAGCGTCAGCGTGCCGGCGATCGCGATGGCGGCGAGCCCGGTCAGCACGCAGGAGGTCACCACGATGATGATGGTGAAGAGGATGTCGCCCGAATAGAGCTCGAAGGCCTTGGCGAACCATTCCAGCGTCAGCGAGCCGTCCGGCCGAGTAAAGGCCGAGATCAGCGAGAAGCCGAGCGGGTAGAGGAACAGCGCCGCGACGAGGAACAGGCCGGGAGCGATCAGGATCAGCGCCAGTTGGCGTTGAGACAGCATGGTGGGCGCCATCGGGAAAGATGCGGCCCGGCAGGAACCGGGCCGCGATTGGGGGTAAGGCTCAGTTCGCGACCTTCTTCTCGTAGCTTTCGAGAATGTCGTTGAAGTAGGGCGCGATCGGGAAGGGCTTCGCCTTTGCGCTGAGATCGGCCGGGGTGATGTCGGTGAAGAGCTTGTTCCAGGCGGCCTGGTCGAGCTTGCCCTCGAGGTTCTTGGCGTCGATGCCCGGATACCAGTTGAAGCGCTTGACGATGCCGTCGGCCTGGACCTGCGGGCTGGTGGCGAGCGCGATGAACGCCTCGGCCAGCTTGCGATGGGCGGTCTTCTCCGGCACCGCATAGTACATGGGCTGGCCCGGCATGCCCGGAGCGGCGAGCTTCAGCTTCATGTTCGGCGGCAGCTTGCCGTCGGCCTGCCAGGAATAGAACATGTCGACCCAGACCGGCCCCATGGCGATCTCGCCGCGGTTCAGCATGTCGAGGGTACCGGCATTGCCGGGGGTGATGACGGCGTTCTTGTTGAAGGTCTTGAGGTCGGCGAGCGCGCCGTCCCAGCCGGCCTTCACCGCCGGATCATAGGGTCCCTTGACCAGCTTGTCGGCATCGCCGCCGAAGGCGTAGACCCAGCCGGTGACGAAGGCGACGCCGGACATGCCGCCCTTGATGCCGTTATAGCCGAACTGCTTCGGGTTCTTGCCGACCCAGTCCTTCAGCTCGGCGAAGCTGTTCGGCGGCGTCTTGAGCAGATCGGCATTGTAGGCCAGCGCCGTCTGCGACTGGAACATCGGCATCACATAGCCGGAGACGTCGGCGCCGAGCGAGTTCTTCGCCGCCTCGCTGGAGACCAGCTTCGCGGTGTCGACCCCGTCGGTGTACTTGGCCAGAAGCCCTTCCTTGACCATCGTGCCGGCTGCCTTCTGGTGGATGACGACGACGTCGAAATCCGTGGCGGCCGAGGCCTTCTGGGCGTCGAGCTTCTCGTAGATCTTCTGCGAGCCGGAATCGCCCGGCCCGGTGCCGACCGAGACGACCTTCACCCCGGGATGGGCCTTCTCGAACATCGGCCCGAGATAGTCCTTCACATAGTCGACCATGTTCTGGTCGCCGGCCGTGGCGACGTTGAGTGTCTGCGCCGAAAGCGGCGTCGCCGCCATCAGCGCTGCGATCGAACAGGCAATCGTGAGCGTGCGCATGTGATCAACCCCTGTCAGGCAGCAAGCCCGGCCTCGGATGCCGGGAAGATGTGAAGGCGCTGCACGGGAATGCGCAGCCCGACCTTCGCTCCGAGTTCGTGACGGGTGGCGTCGTCGACCGTGACCTCGCAGTCGTCGGTCTTGACGCGATAGCGATAGACCCCACCCGGATAGGCACGGGCCGCGACGCGGCCCGCCATCACCAGATCCCCCGTCGACGGCGCATCGGCCGCGTCGAGGCGCGCGACGTCGTCGCGGAAATAGGCGACGGCCTTGCCGGCCGGCAGGACATCGCGCAGCGCCGGCGGCAGCTCGGCCGCGGCGTCGCCGGCAAGGAGCGACGCGCTGCCAGCGGAATGCTCGACGCGCAGCGGCAGGATGTTCTCGGCGCCCATGAAGTTCGCGACGAAGGCGCTGGCCGGGCGGTCATAAACCTCCTCCGGCGTGCCGACCTGGGCGATCCGACCGGCCTCCATGATGACCAGCCGGTCGGCCATGGTCATCGCCTCCTCGCGGTCATGCGTGACATGGACGGCGGTCACGCCGAGGCGCTGCTGGATCGCCCGGATCTCGTGCCGCATGGTCATGCGGATCTTGGCGTCGAGATTGGAGAGCGGCTCGTCGAGCAGCAGGATGCCGGGATCGATAGCGAGCGCACGGCCGAGCGCGACGCGCTGGCGCTGGCCGCCAGAAAGCGCCGTGACCTTGCGGCCCTCATAGCCGGAGAGGCCGAGGAAGGCGAGCATCGACGCCACCTTGGCGGCGATCTCGGCCTTCGGCACGCCGCGCAGCTTCAGCCCGTAGCCGATGTTCTGCAGCACGGTCATGTGCGGCCAGAGCGCATAGGACTGGAACACCATCGCCATGCCGCGCTTTTCCGGCGGCAGGCCGGCGACATCGCGGCCTCCGACGATGATCGAGCCGGACTGCACCGGCACGAAGCCGCTCAGCGAGCGCAGGAGCGTGGTCTTGCCGCAGCCGGAGGAGCCGAGCAGCGCCGTGAAGCTTCCAGGAGAAAAGTCGAGATCGACGCCGTGCAGCACGCGCGTGTTGCCATAGCCAACGTGCAGACCGCGCACGCTGATCGCCTCGCCCGAGCGCAAGCTCTGTTGCCGTTCGGCCTGCAAACGCCTTCTCCCTCACGCGATCTTATTCCGGCAAAATGGATCATACATTCCATTTTGCAGCTCGCTTGGAATAAGCGTAGCGGACACTTGCACCGGTGTGCAACAGCTTTGTGAAGGTCTGCGATTGCGGTTTCAGCTCGCTTCCATCGGGCTCGAAACGGTTGTGGAGGGGGTCTTGTGCGCGCGGAATTTCCCGTCATGCTCGCGCACGCCGGGGGGCGGGGCGTGAGGACGCCGCGGATTCGGCTGGGCAGGGCAGCGCCTCGGGGGAGAGCCAGTCAGCGTATGGTTTCAGTCGAACTCAAGGCCGTTTCGAAGAACTGGGGCGGAACCCCGGCGGTCGACGGCGTCACCTTCACAGTCGGGCAAGGCAAGCTCGTCGCCCTGCTCGGCCCTTCCGGCTGCGGCAAGTCGACGACGCTGCGTCTGATCGCCGGGCTGGAGGATGCCAGCTCGGGGGTGATCGCGATCGGCGGCAACGACGTCACCAACGCACCGCCCTCGCGCCGTGGCATCGCCATGGTCTTCCAGAACTATGCGCTCTTCCCGCACCTCTCGGTAGCGGAGAACATCCTGTTCGGTCTGAAGGTCCGCAAGCTGCCGCGCGCCGAACGCGACGAGCGCCTGGCCCGCGCCGCCGAAATCCTCGGCCTCGGCGCTTTGCTCGACCGCAAGCCCTCGCAGCTTTCCGGCGGACAGCAGCAGCGCGTCGCGCTCGGCCGCGCCATCGTCGCGCGGGCCCCGGTCTGCCTGATGGACGAGCCGCTCTCCAATCTCGACGCCCAGCTGCGCGTCGAGATGCGGCGCGAGATCCGCGAGCTGCAGCAGAAGCTCGGCATCACCATGGTCTACGTCACCCATGACCAGGTCGAGGCGATGACCATGGCCGACCAGGTCGTGCTGATGCGCAATGGCCGGATCGAGCAGGACGCCCCGCCCGACCAGCTCTACGAGAACCCGGCGACGATCTTCGTCGCCCGCTTCGTCGGCACGCCGCCGATGAACGTGATCCCGCTCGGCTCGGTCGTGACGCAAGGCGGTGGCGAAGGCCTCTCGCCGCCGGCCCATGTCGAGCCGGGCGCGCTTGCGGTCGGCATCCGTCCGGAGATGACCGAGCTGGCCGAGAGCGGCATTGCCGCCGATGTCGTCGCGGTCGAATATCTCGGCGCCGACACGCTGGTCGAGACCCGGATCGACGGGCACCCGTTCATCGTGCGCCGGCCCGGCAAGGTCCGCGCCATGGCCGGCGATCGCGTCCACATCAGACTGTCACAATCGGCGGTGCACTGGTTCGACCTGAAGACCGAGCAAAGGCTCGTCCTCGACTGACGACGCCTGAATAACCAGGCGTTCAAACGCCGTAGCAGGGGAGAAATGAGACATGGACAGGCGTGAATTCCTGAGCGGCACCGCGGCCCTCGCCGGCTCGCTCGCCGTGGCGAGGCCGGCCCTCGCCCAGACCGCCGAGCTTTCCTTCTTCTATCCGGTCGCCGTGGGCGGGCCGATCACCAAGCTGATCGATGCCTATGCTGCTGGCTTCGAGAAGGAAAATCCGACCATCAAGGTCAAGCCGATCTATGCCGGCACCTATCAGGAGACCATCGTCAAGGCGCTGACAGCGCACAAGAGCGGCACCCCGCCGGTGCTCTCAGTGCTGCTCTCGACCGACATGTTCACGCTGATCGACGAGGAAGCGATCGTCCCCTTCGACCCCTACATCAAGACCGATGAGGACAAGAAGTGGCTCTCGAGCTTCTTCCCGGGCTTCATGGAGAACAGCCAGACCGGCGGCAAGACCTGGGGCATCCCGTTCCAGCGTTCCACGGTGGTCCTCTACTGGAACAAGGAGCTGTTCAAGGAAGCCGGGCTCGACCCCGAGAAGCCGCCGAAGACCTGGGCCGAGCAGCTCGAATTCGCGCAGAAGCTGACCAAGCGCGACGCCGCCGGCAATGTGACGCAATGGGGCATCCAGATCCCCTCCTCCGGCTTCCCTTACTGGCTCTTCCAGGGTCTGACGACGCAGGCCGGCGCCATCCTCGCCAACCCGGCCGGCGACAAGACCGACTATGCCAATCCCGGCGTCGTCGAGGCGCTGCAGTACTGGGTCGACCTCTCGCAGAAGCACAAGGTCCACCCGCCCGGCATCGTCGAATGGGGCACCACGCCGCGCGACTTCTTCGAGAAGAAGGTCGCGATGATGTGGACCACCACCGGCAACCTGACGAATGTCAGGACCAACGCAAAATTCCCCTTCGGCGTGGCCGTGCTCCCGGCCGGCAAGAAGCCCGGCAGCCCGACCGGCGGCGGCAACTTCTACCTTTCCAAGAAGGCGAGCCCGGCCGAGCAGGAAGCCGCGTTCAAGTTCGTGCGCTGGATCACCACGCCCGAGCGTGCCGCCCAGTGGAGCGCCGATACCGGCTATGTCGCCGTGACCCCGGCCGCCTACGAGACCGAGGCGATGAAGAAATACGTCGCCGACTTCCCGCAGGCCCTCGTCGCGCGCGATCAGCTGCCGACCGCCGTCGCCGAGCTCTCGACCCATGAGAACCAGCGCGTCACCAAGGCGCTGAACGACGGCCTGCAGGCTGCCCTCACCGGCACCAAGCAGCCGGGCCCGGCGATGGCCGACGCCCAGGCGGAAGCCGAGCGCATCCTGAAGTCGTATCGCTAGGACGTCGTCGATGAAGCCCAACCGTCATTGCGAGCAAAGCGAAGCAATCCAGGAAGGCGCAGAGCTCTTCCGCCCCTGGATTGCTTCGTCGCTCACGCTCCTCGCAATGACGCAGGGCTGAGCCGATGAATAGCCGCGCGACCGCGACCGTCCATGGCTGGCTGCTCCTGCTGCCCGCCATGGCCTGCCTGGCCCTGTTCACGCACTGGCCCGCGATCGCGAGCTTCATCGACAGCTTCATGTCGACCCCGCGGGCGCGCCGCCCGGCGCGTTTCGTGGGGCTCGACAACTACCAGCAGATGCTCGCCGACCCGATCTTCTGGAAGGCGATGACCAATAATCTCTGGTTCGCCCTGGGCACGATCCCGACCTCGATCGCGCTCGCCTTGCTGATGGCGGTCTGGGTCAACGACAAGATCGTCGGCCGCACCTGGGTTCGGATGGCCTATTTCACCCCGACCATCCTGCCGATGATCGCGGTCGCCAATATCTGGCTGTTCTTCTTCACCCCGCAATACGGCCTGCTCGAGCAGATCGTCGGCTTCTTCGGCGGGCGCAGCACCAACTGGCTGGGCTCGCAGGACACCGCCCTCTACGCCATCACTATCGTGGCGATCTGGAAGGAGGCCGGCTTCTTCATGATCTTCTATCTCGCGGCGCTGCAGGCGATCCCGCCCAGCCTCGGCGAGGCAGCGGCGATCGAGGGGGCCTCGCGCTGGACCTATTTCCGGCGCGTCCAGTTCCCGCTCCTGATGCCGACGACGCTGTTCGTTCTGATCAACGCGGTGATCAACGCCTTCCGCATGGTCGACCATATCTTCGTGATGACGCGCGGCGGCCCGGACAATGCGACGACGCTGCTGCTCTTCTACATCTACCAGGTCGGCTTCGGCTTCTGGGACACCGCCTATGCCGCCGCCCTGACCTGCGTGCTCCTGCTGCTGCTCGCACTGGTCGCCTTCGCGCAATATGGCTGGCTCGAACGCAGGACGCATTATCGATGAGCGCGCCCTCCACGCCGCAGCCCGCGACCACCGCTCGGACCGACCCCTATTCGCCCAAGGGCCTCGCGCTCTCGCTGGAATCGGTCGGCGCGATCCTGCTCGCCGTCATCTGGATCCTGCCCCTGGCTTATGCCGTCTGGGCCGCGATCCACCCGGCCGAGTACACGACGCGCTTCGTGCTGAACGCGCCGCTGACCCTCGACAATTTCACCCGCGCCTGGGCGGCGGCGCCCTTTGCGCGCTATTTCCTCAACACCTTCATCCTCGTCACCATGATCCTGAGCTTTCAGCTCGTGCTCGGCACGCTCGCCGCCTATGCGCTGGCGCGGCAGGATTTCTGGGGGCGGGACGTCGCCTTCGCATTGATCCTGGCGCAGCTGATGATCATGCCGGACGCGCTGATCGTCGAGAACTACCGCACGCTCGCCAAGGTCAACCTGATCGACACGATCACCGCCATCGCCCTGCCCTATATCGCCTCGGCCTTCGGCATCTTCCTGCTGCGCCAGACCTTCAAGACCGTGCCGAAGGAGCTCGACGATGCCGCGCGTGTCGAAGGGGCGAGCCCGCTCCAGGTGCTGATGAAGGTCTATGTGCCGCTCGCCAAGCCGACCTACATCGCCTACGGGCTGGTCTCGGTCAGCTACCACTGGAACAACTTCCTCTGGCCGCTGCTGGTCACCAACTCGGTCGAGTCGCGGCCGCTGACCGTCGGCCTGCAGGTCTTCTCCTCCAGCGACCAGGGCATCGACTGGGCGGTGATCTGCGCCGCGACGCTGATGACCTCGGCGCCTCTGCTGGTTGCCTTCCTGCTCTTCCAGCGTCAGTTCGTGCAGAGCTTCATGCGCGCAGGAATCAAGTGACGACATGGATCAAGTGACGACACGGCGGTTCGGATGAAACTGATCACCTGGAACATTCAGTGGGCCCGCGGCATGGACAACCGCGTCGATCCGGCGCGCGTCGTCGCCCATGCCCGGCAGATGGCCGATTTCGACGTGCTCTGCCTGCAGGAAGTCGCCGACAACTTCCCCGAGCTCGACTTCAACGACGAGACCAACCAGTTCGCGCGCTTCGCCGAATTGCTGCCCGGCTTCACCGCGATCGAGGGCATCGGCGTCGATGTCGATGACGGCAAGGGCGGCCGCAGCCGTTTCGGCAACCTCCTGCTGACGCGCTATCCCGTCGCCCAGGCGCTGCGCCATCTCCTGCCCTGGGAAGCGGCCGAGACCCGCAACATGCCGCGTACGCTGATCGAGGCCATGGCGCTGACGCCGATGGGGCCGGTCAGGCTGATGACGACGCATCTCGAATACTCCGCGTCCGAGCTGCGCGCCGCGCAGGTCGAGGGCATCCGCGAGGCCCATCGCATGGCGCTGGCGCGTCATGCAAAGCCTCGTTCCGCCGGGCCGCACACCTACCGGATGACGCCGAGCTCGCCGAGCGCCGTGCTGACCGGCGACCTCAACATGCGGCCGGACGATCCGGTTCTGGCAAAGCTGATGGCGCCCTTCCCGGGCGGCGAGCCGCCGCTCGTCGACCTCTGGCCTTCGGTGATGGGCGAGGCACCGCATCCGCCGACCGCCAATCTCTTCGACCAGACCTATGGCCAGCCCGGCTGTCTCGACTACGTCCTGGCGACGCCCGATCTCGCGGCCCGCGCCCGCGCCATCGTCTGCGACGTCGAGACCAAGGTCTCCGACCATCAGCCGATCCTCGTCGAGTTCGACCTCGGCTGATCGCCGCAGTCGAACCGCGCTCCTCCACCACGACTGGACTAAGATGACCTTCTCACGCCAGGACCATGAGACGCTCGCGCGCATCCTCGCCGAGGCGGGCCGCCGCGAGGTGATGCCGCGCTTCCGCAACCTCGCCGCGGGCGAGATCCGCGAGAAGCGCTCGGCGACCGACCTCGTCACCGAGGCCGACGAGGCGGCGGAACGCTTCATCAGCGCCGAACTGGCCAAGGCCTTTCCGGGTGCCGCCCTGATCGGCGAGGAGGCCGTCGCCGCCGACCCGGCCCTGCTGGAACGTCTGGCCGATGCCGAGCTCGCCTTCGTCATCGATCCGATCGACGGCACGTTGAACTACGCCTCCGACCTGCCGCTCTTCGCGGTGATGGCCGCGGCGCTGGTCAAGGGCGAGGTCGTCGCGGCGGTGATCCACGATCCCGTCGTCGCAGACAGCGCCATGGCGCTGCGCGGCGAAGGCGCCTGGCTCGCCCGCGAGGACGGCAAGAGCCGCGACCTGAAGGTGGCCCCGGGCGCCGCCCCTGCCGAAATGACCGGCATGATGAGCTGGCAGTATTTCCCCGAACCGCTGCGCAGCGAATTGCCCGGTCGCATGCCGGCCTTCGCCAATGTCTCCTCGCTGCGCTGCTGCGGCCACGAGTACCGGCTGGCCGCCGCCGGGAACGGGCATTTCCTGCTCTATGGCCGCCTCAGCCCCTGGGACCACGCACCAGGCTCGCTGATCTATGCCGAGGCCGGCGGCCATGTCCGCATGCTGGACGGCGAGCCCTACCGCCCGGCTCAGCCGACGCTCGGCCTGCTCTGCGCGCCCGATCGCGAGAGCTGGCTGCGCACCCGGGCGATCCTGGCGCCGTCCTTCGCCTGAGGCGCGGAGCCCGCCTGCTCAGGCGCGGTCGGCGCGGGCGATGACCGCCTGGAGCAGGACGTTGAGGCCGGGCTCGAGATCGTCCCGGTCGCAGCTCTCCTGATTATTATGCGTGATGCCGCCCTTGCAGGGTGCGAAGATCATCGCCGCCGGCGCATGACGGGCGACGAAATACGCGTCGTGCCCGGCCTGGCTCAGAATGTCGCGCGTGCGATAGCCGAGCCGGGCAGAGGTCGCCCGGACCTGCTCGATCAGCTCCTGCGCGAAGACCTTCCCGCCCCAGTTCCAGACATCGAGGACCTCCGCCGTGCAATCGGCCCGCGCCGCAGCCTCATGGGCCGCGCGACGCATGCGCTCGGCCATCACCGCAGCGGTTTCCGGGTCGGGGTGGCGGACATCGCAGACGACCTGCGCCCAGTCGGAGAGGATGCCCGCCTTGTTCGGCCAGGCGACCAGCCGCGCCGCCGTCGCCTTGCCGCCGCTGCCGGCATGCTCCCAGCCGAGTTCGTCGACGGCCACCAGCAGCCGCGCCCCGGCGATCAGCGCATTCTTGCGCCGCTCCATCGGCCAGGGTCCGGTATGGGCGGTCTCGCCACGGAACTCGACGAGCATGCCGGTGCTCGGGAAGCCGCCGGTGACGACACCGACCTGCATGCCGTCGCGGTCGAGATAGTAGCCTTGCTCGATATGGAGCTCGAAATAGGCGTCGAAGGCGTGCGGCTTCTCCTCCATCTCGCCGAGATAGCCGATCCGCGCCAGCTCCTCGCCGATCGACTTGCCGTCATCGTCGCGGCGCTCGCGCGCCCAGTCGAGGCCATAGGTACCGACGAAGCAGCCCGAGCCGATCATCGGCGGCGAGAAGCGGCTGCCTTCCTCGTTCGTCCAGTTGACCACTTCGAGCGGCCGGCGCGTGCGGTGGCCGAGCGCATCGAGCACCCGGCAAACCTCGAGCCCGCCGAGCACGCCGGCAATGCCGTCGAAGCGCCCGCCATTGACCTGCGTGTCGAGATGGCTGCCGATCACCACCGGCGGCAGGCCGTCATCGAGCCCCGAACGGCGCGCGAAGATATTGCCCATGCCATCCACCCGAACGGCGAGCCCGGCCTCGCGGCACCAGCCGACGAACTCGTCGCGCATCTGGCGGTCGGCATCGCCGAGCGCGAGACGCGACAGCCCACCAGGCCGGCCCGTTCCGATCTGGGCCGAGCGCTCGATCGTTTTCCAATAGCGCTCGATATCGACGCGCGCGGACGCTGGCAGTGCCATCATGCTCTCCTGGGTGTCCCGATTTTCGATCGCCGAACAGGCGCACGACGCCAAATGCAGGATGGACGCACGGCGCCCTCCCTCAGGCGACGACCGGCGCGACGATGGCGTTCAGCGCTGAAACGACATCCTCCGGCCGCATCCGAAGCTGCAATCCGCGCTGGCCGCCATTGAGGTAGACCAGCTCATGCGCCAGCGCCTGCTCCTCGATCGCGGTCGGGATCCGCCGCATCTGCCCGAAAGGGCTGATGCCGCCGACCTTGTAGCCGGTCAGCCGCTCGGCCTCGGGCGGCTTCATCATCTGGGCCGACTTGCCGCCGAAGGCCGCGGCGAGCTTCTTCATCGAGACCTCGCGATCGGACGGCACGATCACGCAGGCCGGCTTGCCGTCGACCAGCGCCATCAGTGTCTTGAGCACCCGCTGCGGCGGCTCGCCCAGGGCCTCGGCCGCCTGCAGGCCGACCTTGTCGGCGCCGGGGTCGTAATCATAGCTGTGGACGGTGAAGGCGACGCCCGCCTGCTCCAGCGCCTTCGTCGCCCTTGTCGCCTTCGACATTCCAGCCTCCAGGGCGCAGCCGCCATGGCCGCAACCTTCCGATGAGGCGCGGACCATCTTCCGCGGCCGGAGCGAGGTCAATGCGGAGATCTGCAAGCCGGACACGCGCCGGGCACCACCCTGCCCCGCGACAACCGGCACAAGGCCGGCTTGCCGCAGTCCGGAAACGAGATATATTCAAAGATAAAGATACATCGAATATAATCCTGGGGAGGATCCATGCTGAACCGTCGCGACATGTTGCTGGGCGGCGCGGCCGCCGCGCTGGCCGGCTCCGCTTCGGGCGCCTTCTCCCAGGTTGTCGCCACGGCCAAACAGGGCGAGCGGGCGATCTCGATTCTCAGCGACGGCAGTTTCGAGCTGCCGCAATCGATGCTGGCGCGCGATGTCCCGCTCGATGCGGTCTCCCAGGCGACCAAGGTTAGCGGCCCGACCGTCAGCGTGCTGAACGTCACCTGCTTCCGGCAGGGCGATCAGGTCATCGTCTTCGACAGCGGCTCGGGCTCCAACTTCCTGCCCGGCACCGGCAAGCTCGCCGCCAGCCTGGAAGCCGCCGGCATCGCGCCCGACAGCGTCACCCATGTCCTGTTCACGCATCTCCACCCCGACCATTTCTGGGGTGCGCTCGACGATTTCGACACGCCGCTCTTTCCGAACGCCCGCTGGCATGCCGACAAGCGCGAGGTCGCCTTCTGGACCGACGCCAAGGTCTACGAGAAGCTGCCCGAGGACCGGCACGCCTTCGCCGCCGGCGCCCAGCGCATCGTCAAGGCGTTGGGCGACACGCTGGAATTGCACGATGCCGGCTCGGAATGGGTGCCCGGCGTCGCCGCCTTCGACACGGCCGGCCACACGCCCGGCCACGTCTCCTTCGAGCTCAAGGATGCAAGCGGCCCGGTCTTCGTGCTCGGCGATGCGCTGACGCACAGGATCGCCTCCTTCGCCCATCCGGAATGGCGCCCGGCCTCCGATCATGACGCCGATCTCGCGGTCGCGACCCGGCGCCGGGTGCTCGATCGTGCCGCGAACGAGAAGGCCCAGGTGATCGGCTACCATCTCGACGGCGCCATCGGCCGCGTCGAGCGCGACGGCAACGCCTATCGCTTCGTCACCGGCAGCTGAGCGCCGGGCGATGTAAGGCGGCGCCGTCCCTGCCGGCGCCCCTTCCGCTCACTGTCCCGTAGCGTAGAACTTCGCTTTGTCGGGCTTGTAGGTCCAGGCCAGACCGGCATTCTTCCAGCCATTGACGGTGCGCTGGCCGTAAGGGGACGTATCACCCTCGAAGCCCTCATACTGGCTGTAGACCTGGGTGAACCCGGCCTCGGCCAGCTTGTCGGCGGCGCGGGCCGAGCGGTCGCCGGAACGGCACATCAGGATGACGCGGTCGTTCTTGCTCAGCCCCTTGGCGGCCAGCAGGCGCTCGACGTCCCGGCTGAAGACCGGGTTCGCATCGAGCTTGTAGCGCCCCTCCTTGTCGTCCCAATCCCAGAATTCGGTCACCTCGACGAACGGGACATGGCCGTCGATGACAGGCGCCCAGCCGGTGAACATCATCTCCGCCCGGGTCCGTACGTCGACGAACAAGGTGCGGGCGCCGTCCCGGCTGATCGTCTCCGCCGCCTCGCGCGGCCGCATGTAGAGGCCGAGCGAGGTCTGCTTGGCCTTCGGAATGGCGGCCTGCGCCTGGGCGGCAGCATTGGCAGGCGGCGCGGTGCCGGGAACGACCGGAGCCTGCGCCGAGGCGGAAGAAGCTGCAACGGCCATGACGATGGCCGACAGGATGGCGATCTGGCGTTTCATGCGGATGTCCCTCACCGGTCCCTGCTATGCCTGCGCCGCGCCGCTCAGAGCGGCTTGTGCGGGCAGGTGCGGATGCCGAGCAACGTGTAGGCCGGGCAGAAGCGGAACAGCGCCGTCGCCAGCATGACCACGCCCCAGGCCGTCAGCGCGTATTTCCACGCTCCCCAGCCGGCGACGAGCTCGGCCAGCGGCGACACGAACGCCGCCATGACGAGCACGATACCGACGACGAAGCGAACCCAGCGATCAAGGACACCGACATTCATCGACCCGCTCCATGTTATGACATATTAATATTCATATATCTGAATTATAAAATGTCAACGACACCCCTGCACGGCCTTGCCGGTCGATCGCCATGTTTGTGGACGCCGCCGCGCCGCCGTTCGATGATGTCGATCAAACAACGCCGCGATTTTTCGGACTGGCGGCCCCGTGCGCGCGCCAGTCCGGCAGACGGGCGCGCCGCAGACCGTCTGCAATGCACTGACGGCGCATATCGCCGCAGGGTAACGCCGGAACCCGCTCCGCTCAGCGGCGGAAGATGAAGAGGTTCCGGATCGAACCTTCCATCAGGAAGGCGATTCCGAGTCTGGCGCCGATCATCATGCCGCCGATCGCCAGCGGCCAGGACAGCGCCATCATCGAGCCGGCCGAGATGCCCTGCCCGATCGTGCAGCCACCGGCGAGCACGCCCCCGCCCCCCATCAGCACCGCCCCGAGCAGGTGCCGGCGCATTTCGTAATGGTCGTCGAAGGCTTCCCAGCGGAACTCGGCATCGAACAGCGCCGAGGCGAAGGAGCCGCAGACCACGCCGACGATCGTGCCGACGCCGAAATCGAACAGCCCGACCGGCGTCGTCAAAACCGCATAGAGCGCCCGGCCGACCGGCGAGACGAAGGTCAGGCTCTGCGTCCGCGGATTGAGGGCGAACTCGTCGATCGCCACCCCGGTCGCCCACCAGCCCAGCACCACGCCGAGCCCGAGCGTCAGCCCGGCGATCAGCAGGCGCGGCGAGCGCCGCAGCCGGCGATCGATCAGCACCGCCCCGATCAGGAAAGCCGGGACGACGATGCCGAGCGCGAGCCGCAGGTCGCCTACTCCCAGCCATTCCAGCACCGAAGGCAGGTCGCCCTGCACCGAGCCCGGCACGGCGACCGCGACCTTCTCCAGAACGTCGATCCGCAGCGGCGCCAGGATGCCGCGCAGCGTCGCATAGGCCACGGCGCCGAAGACCATCATCACGATCAGGCTGCGCAGGTCGCCGGCCCCGAGCCGGATCAGCGAGCCGAAGCTGCAGGTGCCGACGAGCGCCATGCCGATGCCGAACAGAGTGCTGCCGAGGAGGATCGAGAACCAGGCGAGCGCGCTCGGCACATAGGTCGAGAACTCAGGCGAGAGATCGCCGCGCCAGACCATCAGCTGCGTACCGAACAGCGCGACCGCGAGCGCCAGCCCGAAGATCCGCAGTCGGCGCGTATCGCCGCCGATCCAGAAATCCTCGATCGCGCCGAAGGAGCAGAGCCGCGCCCGCCTGACGGTGAAGCCGCAGGCGGCGCCGACCAGGACGCCGACGATCGTCACGGCCCAGGGAGAAAGCGGTGTCACGGTTCAGCGCCCGGGCAACGGGAGCATTTTTCCGGTCAATCCTCGTTCGCCGGCTTCTGCGGCCCGCAGAAGATGTCGTAGATCACCGAGATCATGCGCCGGACATCGTCATTGGCGAGGCTGTAGTAGATCGCCTTGCCGTCCCGCCGCGTCGTCACCAGCTGGTCGAGCCGCAGACGCGCCAATTGCTGCGACACCATCGGCTGACGCAGGGAAAGGATGTGCTCCAGCTCGGTCACCGTGCGCTCGCGCTCGGCGAGCAGGCAGAGCAGCAGGAGGCGGTTTTCATGCGAGAGCGCCTTGAGGAAATCGCTCGCCTTGCGCGCCTTGCGCATCAGGACGTCGAGTTCCGGCGAGAATTCCTCGCCGTCGCGCAGCTCGGTCTCGAGAGCCTTGGAAACGATCGCGCTCATTGTCTTTCCATCGTCGCGGACAGGCCGCTCGTTCGCTCTATCGTCTTTTCTATGTCAGCAAGCATCTTGCCAAGCAAACCCCAGAACGTGTCGTTGCTGAGATAGCCGGTGATCCGGCCGACCTCGCGCCCCTCAGAAACCAGCACGAATGTCGGTGTATAGCGCACCGGTTTGGCGAGTGCGGGCTCGGGCGGGCCGCCCTTGCCGAGGTCGATCCGTCGCAATGGTGCGGCGCGGCCTTCCGCGGTCTTGTCGTAGCCCGGCGCGACCTCGCGGTCCCAGCGCTCGCACCAGATGCAGCCCGCGCGCTCGAACATCAGGAGCTCGGCACCGCGCGCCGCCATCGCCGGCAGCAGCAGCGCAGAGGCGACCAGCAAAGCGCGCATGACATTGGCGGTTGCATTCATCGCGCTAACATAGTCGTATTCAGATATATAAACCAGAGGCAGGGTCAGGCGTGTTCGACATCTCGATCGCAGGCGCTTTCATGGCCGGGCTGCTCTCCTTCCTCAGCCCCTGCGTGCTGCCCTTGGTGCCGCCCTATCTCTGCTTCCTGGCGGGCGTCGGCATCGGCGAGCTGTCGGGGGCGAGCGGCCGGCTTGAGGCCCGCCAATCACGCCGGATCATCATGATGGCCGGCGCCTTCGTGCTCGGCTTCACCACCGTCTTCGTCGCGCTCGGCGCTACTGCCTCGACGATCGGCGCGGTCGTCACCGCCTATTTCGAGACGCTCTCGATCATCGCCGGCGCGCTGATCCTGATCATGGGCCTGCATTTCCTCGGCTGGCTGCGGATTCCCCTGCTTTATCGCGAGGCGCGCTTCCAGACCGAGCGCAAGCCGGCGAGCATGGTCGGGGCCTATCTCGTCGGCCTCGCCTTCGCCTTCGGCTGGACGCCCTGCGTCGGACCGGTGCTCGCGACGGCGCTGATGGTCGCCGGTGCGGAAGGCACCGCAGCGCGCGGCGCCACGCTGCTCGCCGCCTATTCGCTGGGGATCGGCGTGCCCTTCCTGCTCGCCGCGGTGTTCGCCGGCCCCTTCCTCAATCTGATGGCGCGCTTCCGGCGGCACATGCCGGTGGTCGAGAAGACCATGGGCGCGGCCCTCGTCGTCACCGGCCTGCTGTTCATGACCGGCACCATGCCGGTTCTGGCCGGCTGGCTGCTCCAGACATTCCCGGCTCTCGGCACGATCGGATAGGGAGAGGCTGATGCTGACGCGCAGAACCCTGCTGGGCACCGCCCTTGCGGCGACGCTGGCGAAACCGGCCGCCGGCGCCACCCTGGGCGAGGACGGGCTCTACCATCTCGACTGGTATCTCGAGAGCTTCCTCGACCTTCCCGAGGACCTGCAGACCGCGACCACCAATGGCAAGCGGCTCGCCATCATGTGGGGGCTGAAGGGCTGCCCGGCCTGCCGGCGCATGCACGAGGTCCATCTCGCCGACCCCGCCATCGAGGGCTACATCAAGGCGAATTTCGGGGTGCTGCACCTCAACCATATCGGCGCCCGCGAAGTCACCGATTTCGATGGCAGCAAGCTCGGCGAGAAGCAGCTCGGCGAGCGCTACGGCGTCAGGTTCACCCCGACGATCCAGTTCCTGCCCGAAAGCGCGGACGGGCTGAAGGGGCGCAAGCCGCAGGAGCGCGAGGTCGCGCGCATGCCCGGCCTGCTCGAGCCGCCGCAGTTCCTGGCGATGTTCCGCTATGTCCGCGAGAAGGGCTATGAGCGCGCGCCCTTCCCCGACTGGCTGAAGCGCAACCCGGTCAAGTCGGGCTGAGCCGAAACCGAAGAAGGCGGGCCGCAAATGCGACCCGCCTTCACTGTCTTCCCGGCCGCGAGAACAGATCGCCCCCGCCGGCACCTTTGCCGCTACTTGTTCACCGGCGATTCCGGGTCGAACAGATAGGCCATCACATCCTTGATCTGCTGCTCGTCGAGCACCTTGTTGACGCCGAAGCGCGGCATGTTCGAGCAGGGCACCACCGCCATCGAGTTGTAGATCTTGGTGTAGGCGTCCTTGATCGTCTCCGGGTCGTATTTCCGGTCCTTGCCATAGGCGGCCAGGCTCGGGCCGAGCGTGCCGTAGCTGACCTCCTTCGGATCGAGCTGGTGGCAGGCGAAGCAGTTGCCGCCGGAGACGGTGTTCGGCGGATCGGAGAACTGGCCGCCGCGCCCATTGTTGGCGACCTGATAGCCCTTCTTCCAGTCGCCGAGGAACTTCCCGTCGGCCGGATAGGAGACGCGCGCCGATTCGCGCTTCAGGATCGCCTCGGATTCCGCCGAGGACGGGTTGTTGCGCGTCGTGTTGCAGACGGCGAGCGTCTCGTCCGGCTTGATCCTCGCCTGCCATTCCGGCGGCGCCTTGCCGAAGGTCGCGGCGAGGTAGGCGTCGATCACGGCCTGGCTCGGCCGCTCGTCGGCGAAGGCCGGGCCGGCGCAGAGCAGGAGCGCGGCGGCGGCGAATGCGTGCTTCATCATCTCGTTGCCCCTCAGCGCTTGATCGACGGAACCTTGATCTCGCCGCCTTCGGCCTGCTTCTGCAGGAAGACGGTGAGAGCGGTCAGGGCGTCGGTGCCATAGCCCGGCACCGGCCAGCGCTGCTGGCGATAGCAGTCCCAGAGCCTGTGCTGCATGGTGCGCAGCGCGCTCTGCGAGACGCGATAGGTCGGCCAGGAAGCCATCGTCTCCTGCGCGGTCTTGCCCTTGACCGAGAGGTTCGGCAGCCCCTGCAGGCGGATGCGCTTGCCTTCCTCGGCATGGCAGGTGGCGCAGGAGAAGTCGTTGACGCCGCCGCGGGTGTAGAACAGCGCCTCGCCGACCGCCGCCATCTCCTTTTCCTTGGGATGGGAGAGCTGCGGCTGAATCTTCATCTCGCTCGACTTGTTGGCGATGAAGGCGACGAGATCCTCCATGTCGGAGGCCCGGGCCGGGCCCGAGAAGCGCCGCAGCACCACATCCTTGGTGTCGAGCCCCTGGAGCTTGTCCATGCACCAGAGCAGGCGTTGCTCGGTATCCATCACCTTGTCGGCGTCGGCGAAATAGCGCGGCAGCTTGGCGAAGGCGCCTTCGAGCTTGCCCGGCCCCTCGCCGAGGTCGCAGCCCTCGAGCGAGACGTTCTTGGTGCCGCGCTTCTCCGCCCACAGCACCTCGCCGCGGTCGACCGCAAGGAAGCCCGGATTCGAGAACGGGTCCGAGAGCATCTGGCGATAGCGCTCGATTTCCTTTTCGCTATCGTCGAGCGGTGGCGACTGCGCGGTCAGGTGGCCTGCGGCCATTGTCATGGCGGCAGCCAGCACGGCCGCCCCGATCATGGCGAGCTTCATCCCTTGCCCTTTCGTTCCCTCTCGCGGCCGTGGTTTCCCGGCCTGTGCTGTACGCCCCTCGTCTCATTGGAGGGGCTTTACATTCACAAAAAACAATATCACGATACGTGAGAATGATCGCGAGCCGGCCCCGCCGTCAAGAGCGAAACAAGAACATTTCAAAGGAGGAATTCCGATGTCTTCAGGGCTTACGCGCCGCAGCACGATCACGGCCGGCGCCGTCGCCGCTTTCGCCAGCCTTCTGGGCTCGCGGCTGGCCTTCGCCGACGAGAAGGCCGTCGCGGCCGAAATCAAGAAGCTCTACGGCGACAAGGCGATGGCCGAGGGCAAGATCAAGCTCGACGTGCCGGAGATTGCCGAAAACGGCCTGGTCGTTCCGGTCAATGTCGAGATCGACAGCCCGATGACCGAGGCCGACTACGTCAAGGCGGTCCACATCTATGCCGACGGCAATCCGCAGCCGGGCATCGTGACCTACCACTTCACGCCGGCCTGCGGCAAAGCCTCGGCCGCGACCCGCATGCGGCTCGCCCAGACCCAGAACATCGTCTGCGTCGCCGAGATGTCGAACGGCGCGCTGCACATGGCCAAGGCTAACATCAAGGTCACGATCGGCGGCTGCGGCGGCTGAGCTCAGCCCCGCCGGTTCAACGAAAAAAGACGTTTCAAGGTGAGGATGCTCCCATGACCACCAAGCCCACCCCGCGCGTGCGTGTGCCGGCCAAGGCCGCCGCCGGAGAGCTGATCGAGATCAAGACGCTGATTTCGCACGAGATGGAATCGGGCCAGCGCAAGGACGCGCAGGGCCAGACGATCCCGCGCAAGATCCTCAACAAGTTCAGCGCCAGCTTCAACGGCAAGCCGGTCTTCTCGGCCGACTGGCACCCGGCGATTTCTGCCAACCCCTACCAGTCCTTCTTCTTCAAGGCGACGGAATCGGGCGAGTTCACCTTCACCTGGAAGGATGACGACGGCTCCGAATACACCGCCAAGAACAAGCTGACGGTCGGCTGAGCCGCTGCGGCCGGCGCGGCCGGCCACCACCTGATCACGAAAGGCGCGCCGCCGGTGGGCAGCGCGCAGGGGCGGCGCGCACGCGTTCGTCCAGAGGATGAAGCATGGTCTCACGACGCGAATTCCTTCAGGCCACAGCGGCCGCGGCGGCGATCGCCACGGCCTCCGGCCTCGGCCCGCTCGGCCGGGCGGCGGCCCAGCAAAAACTCTCCCAGGCCGATATTCTGCGCTTCGACCCGCTGGGCACGGTGACGCTTCTCTATGTCACCGACATCCACGCGCAGCTGATGCCGCTGCATTTCCGCGAGCCCTCGGTCAATCTCGGTGTCGGCGCGGCCAAGGGCCAGCCCCCGCATCTCGTCGACGCCGAGTTCCGCGAGCACTTCAAGATCGCCGCCGGGTCGGCCGACGCTTTCGCGCTGACCTCCGATGATTTCGTCAGCCTGGCCAAGAACTATGGCCGGATGGGCGGGCTCGACCGCGTCGCGACCCTCGCCAAGGCGATCCGGGCCGAGCGCGGCGACGACAAGGTTCTGCTGCTCGACGGCGGCGACACCTGGCAGGGCAGCTGGAGCTCGCTCCAGAGCAAGGGCCAGGACATGGTCGACGTGATGTCGGCGCTGAAGACCGACGCCATGGTCGGCCATTGGGAGTTCACGCTCGGGGCCGAGCGGGTCAAGGAGATCGCCGAGAGCGCCTCCTTCGCCTTCCTCGCCCAGAACATCCGCGACAAGGAATGGAACGAGCCGGTCTTCCCGCCGCGAAAAGTCTTCGAGAAGGGCGGCGTCAAGATCGCCGTCATCGGCCAGGCCCTGCCCCGGACGGCGATCGCCAATCCGCGCTGGATGTTCCCGAACTGGGAGTTCGGCATCCGCGAGGAGGAGATCCAGAAGCAGGTCGAGGAAGCCCGCGCCGAGGGCGCCGCCATCGTCGTGTTGCTCTCGCATGACGGCTTCGACGTCGACAAGAAGTTGGCCTCCAGGGTCAAGGGCCTCGACATCATCCTGACCGCCCACACCCATGACGCGATGCCGGGGATGATCCGGGTCGGCGACACCGTGCTCGTCGCCTCCGGCTCGCATGGCAAGTTCCTGTCGCGGCTCGACATCGCGGTGAAGGACGGCAAGGTCTCCGACATCCGCTTCAAGCTGATGCCGGTCTTCTCCGACGCCATTGCCCCGGATGCCGAGATGGCGGCGCTGATCAAGAAGGTCCGCGAGCCCTACGCCGCCGATCTCGCCAAGGAAATCGGCCGGACGGAGTCGCTGCTCTATCGCCGCGGCAATTTCAACGGCTCGTTCGACGATCTGATCTGCGACGCGATGCTCAGCCAGCGCGACGCCGAGATCGCGCTCTCGCCGGGCTTCCGCTGGGGCGGCAGCCTGCTGCCGGGCGACGCCATCACCTGGGAGGCGATCACCAACGCCACCGCGATCACCTATCCCAACTGCTACCGCATGGAGATGACCGGCGCGCAGCTCAAGGAGATCCTCGAGGACGTCGCCGACAACATCTTCCACCCGGACCCCTATTTCCAGGGCGGCGGCGACATGGTCCGCGTCGGCGGCATGGGCTACGCGATCGATGTCGGCAAGCCGATGGGCAGCCGCATCTCCGGCCTGACTCATCTGAAGTCCGGCCAGCCGATCGAGGCCGCGAAGAAATACGTCGTCTCCGGCTGGGCCAGCGTCAACGAGGGCACGCAGGGCCCGCCGATCTGGGACGTGGTGCGCGACCACGTCGCCGCGACCAAGACGATCACCATCAAGCCGAACGACGCCGTCAAAGTCACCGGGGCCTGACACGGCCTTCAGGCCGGCTGCCCGCGATCAAACAGGACGAACGCCCATGAGTTCCGAACCACAGGCCGGGCCTCTCAGCCGCCGCCGCTTCCTCGGCGCGGCCGGAGCGGCCAGCGCAGGCCTTGCCGCCTCCGCCCTGCCCGCGCGCGCCCAGGCCCCCGCGCCCGATCCGCTGATCACCGAGGTCCAGGACTGGAACCGCTATCTCGGCGAAGGCGTCGACAAGCGCCCCTATGGCACGCCCTCGCGCTTCGAGAAGCATGTCATGCGCCGCGACGTCTCCTGGCTAACGGCCTCGCCCGAATCCTCGGTGAACTTCACGCCGCTGCACGAGCTCGACGGGATCATCACCCCGTCCGGCCTGTGCTTCGAGCGCCACCATGGCGGCATCGCCGATATCGACCCGGCCAATCACCGGCTGATGATCCATGGGCTGGTCGAGAAGCCGCTCGTCTTCACCATGGAAGACATCAAGCGCATGCCGCGCCAGAACCATGTCCACTTCCTCGAATGCGCCGCCAATTCCGGCATGGAATGGCGCGGTGCGCAGCTCAATGGCTGCCAGTTCACCCACGGCATGGTCCACAACGTCATGTATACCGGCGTGCCGCTGAAACTGCTGCTCGCCGAGGCCGGCCTCAAGCCCAACGCCAAATGGCTGATGCTCGAAGGCGCCGACTCCTCCGGCATGAACCGCTCCCTGCCGGTGATGAAGGCGCTCGACGACGTGCTGATCGCCTTCGCCATGAACGGCGAGGCGCTGCGGCCCGAGCAGGGCTACCCGTTGCGCGCCGTCGTGCCGGGCTGGGAAGGCAATATCTGGGTGAAATGGCTGCGCCGGATCGAGGTCGGCGACATGCCCTGGCAGGCCCGCGAGGAGACCTCGAAATACACCGACCTGCTCGCCGATGGCCGTTCGCGCCGCTACACCTTCATCATGGACGCCAAGTCGGTGGTGACCAATCCCTCGCCTCAGGCCCCCCTCAAGCACAAGGGCCGCAACGTCCTTTCCGGCCTCGCCTGGTCGGGGCGCGGCACGATCAAGCGCGTCGACGTCACGCTCGACGGCGGCAAGAACTGGCAGTCGGCCAGGATCGACGGGCCGGTGCTCGAGAAGTCGCTGACCCGCTTCTATGTCGATTTCGACTGGGCCGGCCAGGAGCTGCTGATCCAGTCGCGCGCCATCGATTCCACCGGCTATGTCCAGCCGACCAAGGCGGAGCTGCGCAAGGTCCGCGGGGTCAACTCCATCTACCACAACAACGGCATCCAGACCTGGCAGGTCCGGCCGAACGGGGAGACCGAGAATGTCGAGATCGCTTAAGCCGGTTCTGCTGGCGGGCTTGGCGGGTCTCGCGATCCTCGGCACCGGCCCGCTGATCGCCCAGACCGCGAAGCCGCAGGCGAAAGCCGCCGCGCCTGCTCACACTCCCGCCGCCAAGGCGCCGGCGCTCGGCCTCGGCCGCCCCGCCCTGCCCGAGGAGATCAAGGCCTGGGACATCGCCGTGCGGCCCGACGGCAAGGGCCTGCCGCCCGGCAAGGGCACGGTGAAGCAGGGCGACGAGCTCTTCCAGGCGCAATGCGCGAGCTGCCATGGCGAGTTCGGCCAGGGCAATGGCCGCTGGCCGGTGCTCGCCGGCGGCATGGGCTCGCTCACGGCCGACCGGCCGGAGAAGACGATCGGCTCGTTCTGGCCCGATCTCTCGACAGTCTACGACTACATCCGGCGCGCCATGCCCTATGGCAACGCCCAGTCGCTGAGCCCCGACGAGATCTACGCCCTGACGGCCTATCTGCTCTACCTGAACGACATCGTGAAGGATGAGGAGTTCGAGCTGTCGGACAAGAATTTCACCTCGGTGAAATTGCCCAACGCCGCCGCATTCTACGATGATGATCGCGAGGCGACCGAAAAGGCGTTCTGGGGCAAGGAACCCTGCATGAAGGACTGCAAGGCCGAAGTGAAGATCACCGGGCGGGCCGCCGTGCTCGACGTCACGCCCGATTCGAAATCGGCGCCGAAGGTCGATTGATGCCTAACGCCTCGCCGGTTCCAACCTGGTTCGGCTCGGTCGCGACCGCGCTCGCGCTCTCGGGCGGTCCGGCGAGCGCGGCCGGCGACAAGGCGCTGGGCGAATACCTGTCGTCGGAGTGCTCGACCTGCCACCAGAGCAGCGGCCGGCAGGTCGGCGGCATTCCCGCCATCATCGGCCACCCGGCCGACCAGTTCGTCGCGCTGATGATCACCTATCGTGACAAGCAGCGCGACAATCAGGTCATGCAGACCATCGCCGGCCGGCTATCGCAGGAAGAGATCGAGGCGCTCGCCGCCTACTATGAAAGCCTGAAACCGAGCCGGTGAGCGCCCGTAGGGTGCGCGACGGCCTCGGCCAAATGAAGATCGGACAGGCCCACCAAGAGGCCGCCGGGTATGCAGCCGCGACGATGTCGAACGAGAACTGGGGAGAGGGACATGAAGATTCATCGCCGATCTTTCGTCATGACCGGCCTGACGGCAGCCGGCACGCTCGGGCTGGGAGCCCCGGCCGTCCTCGGCCAGGCCAAGCCTCGCGTCGTGGTGATCGGCGGTGGCGCCGGCGGAGCGACTGCTGCCCGCTACATCGCCAAGGACAGCCAGGGCGCAATCGCGGTGACGCTGGTCGAGGAGAACGAGACCTACCAGACCTGCTTCCACTCCAATCTCTATGTCGGCGGCTTCAAGACCTACGAAGAAATCAGCCATCGCTACGATGCGCTGACGAAGAACCACGGCATCACCCTCGCGCGGGCACGGGCGACCCAGATCGACCGCGACAAGAAGGAGGTCGTGCTCTCGACCGGCCAGCGCCTGCCCTATGACCGGCTCGTCGTCTCGCCCGGCATCGACCTGAAATACGACTCCGTCCCCGGCTGGTCGAAGGAGGTCGAGGAGCAGATGCCGCATGGCTGGAAGCCCGGCCGTCAGACGCAGCTGATCAAGCAGAGGCTCGATGCCGTGCCCAATGGCGGCACCATCGTGATGATCGCCCCGCCCAATCCCTATCGCTGCCCGCCCGGCCCCTATGAGCGCGCCTCAATGTTCGCCCATGTGCTGCAGCAGGCCGGCAAGAAGGACGCCAAGGTCATCATTCTCGATCCGAAGGAGAGCTTCTCCAAGCAGGGCGTCTTTCAGGCCGACTGGGAGAAGCGCTACGGCTCGATGATCGAATGGCTCGGCCCGAAGGTCCATGACGGGATCAAGTCGGTCGATCCGAAGACCAACACCGTCGTCACCGGCTTCGAGACCTACAAGGACTGCGCCTTCGTCAACGTCATCCCGGCGCAGATGGCCGGCGAAATCGCCCGCAGCGCCGGCCTCGCGCCCGCCGGCGGCTACTGCGCCATCGATGCCGCCACGATGAAGTCGACCGCGGATGCCAACATCTTCGTGCTGGGCGACGCCTGCATCGCGGGCGACATGCCGAAATCCGCCTTCTCGGCCAACAGCCAGGCCAAGGTCGCGGCAATGACGATCCGCGGCGAGCTGACCAGCGCCCGTACCTTCCCGGCCCGCTACGTCAACACCTGCTGGTCGCTCGTCGCGCCCGACGACACCATCAAGGTCGGCGGCCGCTACGAGCCCAAGGACGGCAAGATCGCCGCGACCGAAACCTTCGTCTCCAAACCCGGTGAGAGTGCCGAGCTGCGCAAGGAGAACCAGGCCGAGAACATGGGTTGGTATGCCGGCATCACCGCCGACATGTTCAGCTGAGGCAATGCACCGGCGCCGCGGCCTCCCACGCGGCGCGAACCTGATGGCCGCGCCCCGCGCGGCCTCCTTTTTTCCAGCCACCAGAAACAAGGACGAAGCATGCGACTTCTGATCTCGGCCAGCCTTCTTGCCGCAGTGCTCGGCGCAGGCGCCGCGAGCGCCCAGGACATCGCCGCCGGCGAGCGCTCCTGGAACAAGTGCCGCGCCTGCCATCAGCTCGGCGAGACCGCCAAGAACGGCGTCGGCCCGCAGCTCAACGGCCTGTTCGGCCGGGTCTCCGGCACCGTCGAGGGCTACAGCTACTCCACCGCCAACAAGAACGCGGCGCTCACCTGGGACGACGCGGTCTTCGCCGAATATATCAAGGACCCGAAGGCCAAGATCCCGGGCACCAAGATGGTCTTCGCCGGCATCAAGAACGAGAAGGAAATCGGCGACCTCACGGCTTTCCTCAAGCAGTTCGGCAAGGACGGCAAGAAGCAGTAACGGCAAGAAGCAGTAGCCGGACGCCGGCCGACCCGCTTCCCATGAAAGAACCGCCCATGGCCGTGCCATGGGCGGTTTGCATTTGTGGAGCGGGCGCCCGCAACGGCGACGTTCTGTCCGGAATAACGAAGCAGACCGACCGGGCGTACCCGGGCTTGCCGGCTGTGCCGCGTTCAGATCCGGATCAGGCGTCGGTGAATGCGCGCCTCCCGATCCAGAGGCCGAGAAACGAGAACAGCCCGAGGGCCACCCCTGCTTCTGCCGTGCCCAACGCTAGACCTCCAAACGCCGCCATCGCGACGCTGAAAAGTGCGATTGCCATGCCCCGTCTCCTTGCGACAAGACTATGGCCCCTTCAGAGACGTTCTAGCGCTCATCCAGGGGAATAGGCAAAGCGGCCTCGCGCCGCGGTGTTGGTCTCGAGGGACCGTGGAGCCAGAAAACCCGGCACCGCGTGAACGGGCCGGGTGATCTCGCGGTGGAAACGGGCCAGGCGCGGACGCGCCTGGCGGCGAGGCTCAGCGCATCGCCCCGCGGACCGCATCGACAGCCTCGCCGACGCCCTTGCCGACCTCGTCCTTCACGCCGCCGACAGTGCCGACGATCGCACCCGCAACGCCGCCGGCGAAGGCTCCGACGAACCCGAAGGTCAGGCCGAATTCACCGCCCTTCTGGAAGCTGTTCTCGACGTTCTCACCGATGTTGCAGATGGAGTCGTAGAGGTTGAAGCCGCCGCTGACGTTTTCCAGGGCTTCGTCGTTCAAAGCAACGTTGTGGCGTTCGGTGTTCATCGCTCTGCTCCATCAATTGCGTCGTTTCGATGAGCGAGATGTACCGAAGCTGACTTACGGGAAGCTTACAGCTATGACGCTTGCTGCTGCCTCTGGCGCTGAGGTTTCACCCAGGGCAAAGAGACTACCTGCTATATCCGCGCAATTTTAACTATCGACCGCGGGCCGCGGAGCCGGATCGAACCGACATGAGCTGACGCCAGCGAGAGAAATCCGCGCAGGCTCGCATCGTCCGCGATGCTCCACCGGTGTGGAGCGCCGCAGCGCAAAATTTCGAATTTTCAGGAAAGGACCGTGGTGGGTGATGTAGGGCTCGAACCTACGACCCGCTGATTAAGAGTCAGCTGCTCTACCAACTGAGCTAATCACCCATACGCCACGGAGACGTTGTCGGCGAGGCGTGGACCGCGTCCCGACAGGCGGCGATGTAGCAAACACCCCCTGCCCTGTCCACCCATCTGCGACAGAAATATGCAAACTTGTTGAGGCGCCTCGGAGCGCCTGGGGAAAACTCCGGCGCGAAACGCGCCGGAGCCCCGTTTCAGGCCGGTTTTCAGGCCGCCTGCCGGCGATCGAGCAGATGATAAAGTGCGATCGCGGCGAAGGTCGCGGTGCCGATACCGCCGAGCTCATAGCCGAAGATCGGCAGCTTGAGATCGCCGGCGCCGAGAATCAGCGCGGTCGCGACGGTGAGCAGATTCTTCGGCTCGGCGAAATTCACCTTGTTCTCCACCCAGATCCGGCCAGCCGTGGCGGCGATCAGGCCGAACACGACCACGGCGAGGCCGCCGAGCACCGCGACCGGGATCGTGCCGATCACCGCGCCGAACTTGGGCGAGAAGCCGAGCAGCAGGGCGATCACGCCGGCGGCGACGAAGACCAGCGTCGAATAGACCCGCGTCACCGCCATCACGCCCATGTTCTCGGCATAGGTGGTGACACCGGTGCCGCCGCCCGAGCCCGCGATCATCGTGCCGACGCCGTCGGCGAAGAAGCCGCGGCCGATCAGGTTGTCGAGATTGCGCCCCGTCATCACCGAGATGCCCTTGATGTGCCCGAGATTCTCCGCGACCAGGATGATCGCGACCGGGACGATCAGCGCGATCGCCTTCGCCTCGAAGACCGGGGCGACGAAATTCGGCAGGCCGAACCAGGCAGCTGCGGCAACCTTGCCGAAATCGACCGGCGGGGCGCCGAAGCTCGAGGCCGTCGCCGCATAGAGGACATAGGCCGCGAGGCCGCCGATCAGCACCGGCAGGCGCTGCGCGAGCCCGCGGCCATAGACCGCCACCAGCGCCACCGCGATGACCGTGAACAGCGCGATCCATTTGGTGTAGGGGCTCGCCGAGATCATGTTCATCGCGACGGCGGTCAGGTTGAGACCGATCGCAGCCACCACCGCGCCGGTGACTACCGGCGGCAGCAGCTTCTCGATCCAGCGCGTGCCGACACCCTGCACGATCAAGCCGATCAGCGCATAGACCGCGCCGCAGGCGATGATGCCGCCGAGCGCCACGGGAAGGTTGAGGTTCGGGCCGGAGCCGGAATAGCCGGTGGCGGCGATGACGACGCCGATGAAGGCGAAGGACGAGCCGAGATAGCTCGGCAAGCGCCCGCCGGTGATCACGAAGAACAGCAGGGTCGCGACGCCGGAGAAGAAGATCGCGACGTTGGGATCAAACCCCATCAGGATCGGCGCCAGCACGGTGGAGCCGAACATGGCGACGACATGCTGCAGCCCGGCGATCACGGTCTGCCCGGCCGGCAGACGCTCGTCCGGCATCACGTCGCCGGAGGTCTTCAAAGTCCAGTTCGGAAAATAGCCAGCCATCTCGCCCGCTCCCAGCCATCGCGCCTGCGCGCACCGGAACGGAATAGTGGCAAGAATCAGGCCGACGCCAAGCGAAGGACGTTCACCGTCCACCGCAAAACGGGGCTTCAGGCGGTAAGCCGGTCGGAAACCGATTTCACGAAGCGGTTGAGGTTCTCGGCGAGGCCTCCCGCAACGGTGCCGACGGCGGCCGAGCGCATGTTCATCTCGCCGACGGAAGCGCCGACGCGCTCCATGGCACTGAGCGCCTCGGCCGCGAGGGCCAAGGCCGCCTCGATTTCATCCGTGGTGGCCTGCGCATCCCGGGCGATGCCATCGCTGACCGAAAATTGCTCCGTCACCGCTCCGGCGACCGCGGACATGTTCGCCGACATGCCGGACACCGACTGGTCGATCCGCGCCATGGCATCGACACAGCGCGCGGTCGCCTGCCGGATCGCCTCGATCCGGCTACCGATCGCCTCTGTCGCTCCGCTGGTCTGGGCAGAGAGCGATTTCACCTCGCTCGCCACCACGGCGAAGCCGCGGCCGGCCTCGCCGGCGCGCGCCGCCTCGATGGTGGCGTTGAGCGCGAGCAGATTGGTCTGCGCCGCAATCTCCGAGATCAGACCGACGACCGAGCCGACTTCTGATACGAGAGCAGCCAGGCTCTCGATCGTCCCGCGCGCTTCTCCCGCCGCCATGACCGTGCCGGCCGCGATCTCGGCACTCTCCTGCGTCCGCCTGTCGATCTCGCCGATCGACTGGCGCAATTGCCCGATCGAGGCGACCGTCTGCGTGGCGCGCTCGCGCACCTGGGACCAGCTTTGCCGGCTGGCGTCGCTGGTCTCGCCCGCACGGCGCGAAGCTGCCGCCGAACTGGCGGCAACCCGGCTCAGCGTGGCCGCAGCCTCCTCCGTCTCGCTCGAGACCTGTTCAACCTGCAGGCGGAAATCGTCGGCGAGGGCAGCAATGTCGGTGACATAGCGGGTCGTCTGTTCGGCCCGCATCGCATGGATGTCACCAAGCGCATTGACGAGGTCGACGATCAGGAACTCCGCGAGCTTGACGCAATCGCGCGCCGTCTGCCGGGAGGAGAAGCGATGCCGCCTGGCGACCTCGGGAAAAAGCGACCGCATCGCGGTCATCGCCAGCACGGCATGGGTGCGCGCGCCGAAGGGAGAGGCTGTCTCGGCCTGCACGGCTCGCCGCAGCGATCCCGCATAGGCATCGTCGAACGTCGCCTCGAACAGGGAGCGGGCATGCTGCGCCATCTCGGTGCACAGGCTCGGCCCGTAGGTCCGCGAAGCCGCCCCCATGGTCGGATGTCCGGAAAGCCGCTCGAAGTGCAGCACCATCGCCGCATCGATCGTCACAGCGAGCGTCGGGGCGAGTTCCCTTGCCAGCTTCAGCGTCGCTTCGTCGACGCCGAAGATCGCCAGGCGCGAATTCGGCGCAGCAGGGGCGAACAGGGAATCTCTTTGCGTCTCGTCTGCCATTGCGCGGGCTCGTTTCCGAGGCCCACGCTGCCTGCACAATGGTTAAGGAACGGCCAAATCGCTCAGGCGGCGGGCCTGTGAGCGGCAGCTCCGACCGCAACGGACCTGTCCTCGGCAATCCGCGCATCAGCCTCGAGCTCGGGCAGCGCCCGCGCCTGCGCCATCGCCGCCTCCAGCGGTCCGGCTGCGAGATCGGGCATCGCCTCGAAGCTCGGCAGCACGAAATAGGTCTGCTGGAAATCGTCGATCTTGTAGCGCGTCCGCATCACCCGGACCGGGTCGAGACGGATGCGGTTCGGCTCGGCGCTCTCCAGCGAAAACACCGTCTCGCCGGGCGAGGAGGCGATGCCGGCACCGAAGATGCGCAGGCCCGCCCCCGTCTCGATCAGACCGAACTCGACGCTGTACCAGTAGAGCCGGGCCAGCCGTGCAAGATCCTCCGGATCGGCATAGCGAAGCCCGGCCGCGCCGTAGGCCGCAACGAAATCGGCGTAGGACCGGTTCATCAGCAGCGGCACATGGCCGAAGACGTCATGGAAGACATCGGGCTCCTCGATATAATCGAACTCCTCCGGCCGCCTGATCCAGAAACCGGCCGGGAAACGGCGCTGCGCGAGATGGCTGAAGAACACCCGGTCCGGCACCAGCCCCGGCACGGCGACCACCTCCCAGCCGGTCGCAGCCTTCAGCACGCGGTTGATCTGCCGGAAGTCGGGGATGCCGTCGGCCGCGATGCCGAGCGCCGAGAGCCCGGCGAAGAACTCGTCGCAGACGCGCCCGCGCAAAAGCTCGAACTGGCGCCGGTGCAGCCTCGACCAGGTGTCATGGTCGGCTGCGGTGTAGTGCTGGAATCTCTGGTCGACGACGAAATCGGCCGGAACGTCGTCCGGCTTCAAGCCTGAACGGCTGAGCGGGTCGGTTGTCATGGCGCACCTCCCAATGCTCGAACCATGCTGCCGCCGGCGCCGGGTCATGTCCTGACTTTCTCTTGCGCCCTGGCGACGCCGGCAGAACAATATGACCGGGAAGCGCAGCAACGGGTCCGATCATGACAGGAACGAGCAAGGCACCGTCTCGCCTCGACGAGACCGACCGGCGCATCCTGCGCGCTCTGCAGCGCAATGGCCGCCTGACCAATGCCGCCCTCGCCGAGGAGATCGGCATGGCGCCCTCGCCCTGCCTGCGCCGTCTCAAGGCACTGGAGGAGGACGGCGTCATTTCCGGCTATCGCGCGCTGATCGACCGACGGCAGCTCGGCCATGGCGTCGAGGCCTATGCCTTCGTCAAGCTCGCCCAGTCCGATCCGGACTGGCGCACCCGCCTGATCGAGAAGCTCAAGGCCTTCGACGAGGTGATCTCCTGCCAGGCGATGACCGGCGAATGCGACCTGCTCGTCCATATCATCGCCGACGACATCGAGGCCTACGGCGAATTCGCCATGCAGCGCCTGCTGACGCTGCCGGGCATCGCCGACATGCGCTCATCCTTCGTGCTGGCGACGATCAAGCCGGATCGGGGCTGGCCGGTGTGAACGGCCGCCCGCCCGCTCAGGGCGTCACGCCATAGGCGCGGTAGCGCTCGCCGGCACTGCCGTCGAGATCGCGCGCCCGGGCGAAATCTGACGCCGCCTCGGCCGCATCGCCGCGGCGCTGGTGCGCGATCGCCCGGCCGTACCAGGCCTGCCCGAGCCGGGCATCGAGCGAGAGCGCCCGGTCGTAGTCGGCGATCGCGCCGTCGAGATCGCCGCGCTTGAGCTGGACCAGCGCGCGTGTATGCAGCACCCCGCTCTGATCCGGCGCGAGCCGCAGGGCCTCCTCGCAATCCGGCAGCGCCCCTGACACCTGCCCGCTGACCGCGCGGATCAGGCAGCGCATGTTCCAGAAGCCGGCCTGCTCGGGGTAGCGCTTGATCAGCCGGCCGAGCTCGTCGATGGCGAGGCTCGGCTGCTGCGCGCTGACCAGCGCCTGGGTCAAGCCGAGCGCCGCGTCGATGCGGTGCGGGGCCAGCGTCAAGGCCGCCCGGTAATCGGGGATCGCCGCCTCCGGCTCGCCCAAGGCAAGGCGGACGGCCGCACGCGACAGCCAGCCATCGGCATCGTCGCGATCGATCGAGAGCGCTGCATCGAAATCCGAGAGCGCGCGCTGGTACTGCCGGGAGCGTTGCAGGAGCTGGCCGCGGTTGAGCAGGGCGGCGTGATTGCTCGGCGCAACCGCGAGCACCTCGTCATAGGCGCCAAGCGCCGCGCTAGCCTGTCCGCGCGCCTCCAGCGCGCGGGCACGCTGGAACAGCGCCTCGACGAAGCGCGGCGCGCGCCGCAGCGCAGCCTCGCTATCGGCCAGCGCCTCCGAGAAGATGCCATCTCGGAAATGCAGCCGCGCCCGGAGCACCAGAGCCGCCGGGTGATCCGGCTCGATCGCCAGCGCCGTCGCGATATCATGCCGCGCCTGAGCCTCGCGCTGCGGCAAGCCGATGCCGAAATGCGCGCGCCGCACCAGCCGCGTCACATCGAGACCGTCGACAGCAAGCGCAGCGTCGAGCTCGGCCAGTTCGTCGCGCGCCGGCGCAGCCGGCTGCGGGCGGGCCGCGTGATACGCCTGCCAGAAGGCCGCTCGCTCGTGCCCCAGCTGAGTCCTGGCCGTATGGACAAAGGCGGCGAGCCGCATCGGCCAGGCCTCGATGGAGCGGCCGAGCGCCGGCAGCAGGGCCTCGCGCCGCTCGATAGCTCCGGCATGAGCCGGTTCGCGTTCGAGCACGGCGCCATAGGCCGCCAGCGCAGCCAGCTTCTCGCCGAGCATCTCCTCGGCCATCGCCAGGCCAAAGCGCGTCGCCAGATCGTCCGGGCGCTCCTGGAGCGCCAGCTCATAAGCCTTCCGGGCCGGCGCCGCCCGGCCGAGCGCGAGCAGGGCATCGCCGCGCATGCCGTGCCAGGCCGGCGCGTCCCGGCCAGGGCCGGCGCGGTCGAGATCACGCAGCGCCTCGTCGTTCCGGCCAAGGGAGAGCAGGAGATGGGCACGGTTGCGCAGGCCGTTGCCATCGTGCGGCGCCAGCGCCAGCAGCTGGTCGAGGTCCCGCAAGGCCTCGGCCTGCCGGCCCTGCTCGATCAGCAGCAAGGCGCGGTTGTTGAAAGCAAAGACGGTATCCGGATGGGTCGCGATCAGGACGTCATAGGCCTTGATCGCCTGGAGCGGTCGGCTGCTCCGTTGCAGCACCAGAGCGCGCCGCGACAGGGCGGCTTCGTTGCGCGGATCGAGCCGCAGCGCGCGCTCGTAGTTCGCCAGCGCCGGTTCCAGCTCCCCGAGAGCCTCGAAGGCCCGCCCGCGCTCCACCCAGCTTTGCGGCACTGCCGGCTCGAGACGCAGGGCGCGCTCGAAAGCGCCGACCGCCTCGGCGGGACGCTTCAGCGCCGACAGCGACATGCCGCGCCGATAATGGTGCGAGGCGATGGCAGGCTCCAGCTCGATCGCCACGTCGAAGTCGGCCAAAGCGAGATCGTGCTCGCCAAGGCCCTGCAGCAGCCTGGCCCGCGCCACCCGCGCCCAGGCGCTCGACGGGTCCAGCCGCAGGCCTTGATCGAGGTCCGCCCGTGCCCCCGCGAGGTCGCCGCGCCGCTCACGCAGGCTGGCCCGGTCGACCAGCAGGCTCGCAGGCGCGTTGCCGGCAGCAAGCCCGGCGGCGAGCACCGCTTCCGCCTCGCGATGACGGCCGAGTTCGGAGAGCACCGCGGCACGCCCGCGCAGAGCCGCGAGATGGCCTTGGTTTATCCTGAGGGCGGTGTCGAAATCGCGCAGCGCGGCATGGGAAGCGCCCGCACCTTGCGCGAGCCAACCACGGCTGGCGAGCAGATCCGCACGGTCGCCGCGGTTCAGCTCGACCCGCAGGGCTTCGTCACAGGCCGCCTTGCGCTCGCCGCGCGGCGTCTCGATCTCGCCCATGCAGATTTGCGCCAGCTCTTCCGTCTGCTCGGCCGGCGAAACCGGCGGCAGTGACGTATGAGCCAAGGCGGGCGTGGCCTGGAAAGCGACCAGCGCGCCCAGAATGACAAGGCGACGCGACTTCATGAAACTAGGTCTCGCGATGGCCCCCCGCATCATGAGAGCGGCATCCGTTTCGCGAATCCAGTTTTTGTTCGACGCCGCCGTCAAAAAACAGGCCGGTGTGCCGCGCTGGTCACAGCGCGGCACACCGGCCTCGAAAGCGGCAAT
>JAESGI010000196.1_pt1 | contig 41795 bp, 36 predicted proteins | sample 9269671 | NCBI WGS metagenome assembly JAESGI01 (sample SAMN14515641, study PRJNA621666) | algae metagenome | isolation source: Nostoc indistinguendum CM1-VF10 and co-occurring heterotrophs from gravelly... | place: USA: Clark Mountains, San Bernardino, California | collected 1998-06-05 | reverse complement strand
GATTGCGGTAGCCACTGTTTATCCCAGGAAGGGCGATCGCCGCATAGCCCAAAGTAAGCAACGCCCCTGCTTTTTTGGCCCCTTCACAAATCACAACTGAGATGTTGTACTTCCATACCCAATGCCAAAAGCCTAATGCCCTATCTTCATCGCTAATGGGCAAGTCATATCGTGCGGCCACACTCTCCCAGGTGTAATCTGGTACTGCCAGGAAGAATGCCCTTGTTGGCACTCGCAAGGGATGTTCATACTTGATGAATTTAAGAACTTTGTTCAGGTCGCGCCTGGGGCGGTCGGGCTTCATGCCGCCCCACATCATGGGGCTATAATCGTTGAGCGGGTCAACGCCACTGCACCACCAGTTATTACCTTCTATGTGGCGATAATTCTTGAGTACCCCGTCTCTGAGTCGTCCATCGTTACGGCGGGGGACGTTTTGACCATAAAACAGGTAATCGTAGGCGGCATTACCGGATACGGAAATGACGTTTAGCGCAATAATTCCAGGGTCAACAGCACTGGCTAACCATTCATTCCAGTGGTGCGCTTCTATGTGAGAGGGACGGGATATGATCTCGTACCTCTCAGTGACTTCAATTTGTTGAAGCCCACAGCTACTATTTTTCACAGCTTTTTCCCTCAAATACATTGGTTTTTAGTATTTGGAGGGGGTTATCGCGCTGCTTTACCTTATATCTACATAAATCGCTGTATTGCTCTAATTTGCCAATTTTAGGACGATTAAATCACATTTTGATGAATTTTTCTGCCAAAATCTGCCGGCAGAAATTTTTAAATAGCCACAGCAACTCATATAATATTAGTAAGCAGCGCGGACTAGTCTCTTTTGCCAATCAGTGGTCATTAGCTTCCAACTTAACTTCCACTTCTTTGGTCGTCTAGAGATAAACCCCGCTTCCCAATATTTGAAATATTTAATTTTTTAGATTGGACAAAGCGTTCACTACTTAGTTGCGCTTTGTCTTTTTAGTTTTTGGTGCTTTTTTATATTTACCTCCTTTACAAACTTCATTTAGGTAATAGCCTGATTTTACAGAACTTCTGGTCATCTGATATCTATAAGAACTGATTTTTGCTTGAAATTACTCAAAAAATCGGTTGATTACCTCTGATTGGTCATGCTATTCCCTTACCCTCATCCGTTGAAGAAGATTGTCTGTACTCTCGTAGGGCTTTCGTCACCAAACGCTCTACTAGATTCGACAAAGTACGATCCTCTGATCCGGCTACAGCTTCCAGTTCCTCTCTGAGTTCGTGTGAGCAGGTAAAAGTTATTTTGGCTTTTTTGGTTTGACCCATAGCTTCAGAAGACTTTAGATATCTCCAGTATCTTCTGAAGTTGATAAAACTAGTGTAGCTTCAGAAGTAGTAGTTTTTATTTGACAGCTTCCGAAGCTATAGATTATCATAGCATTAGCAAGCCAAAAAACGACACAAAACAAAGGCTAGAGTTGCCGGAAAGTGATGCTATGGCTTGCCCTTAACTGGATATCTGGATTTGTGTAGATTTAGCTAAAAATCAACGCCTTGCCAGAAAAAACAAGACTTTAACAATTATCTGAACCATGACAACGACATACACCAATGCCAAAAATTGGCTCGTCCAAGTAGACTTGTTAGCCAAATCAGGGCTAACTGACCTTATCGCTGGAAAAGACTCAGGTGCAGGGTATGGGAAGGCAATCATCGGTGATTTTTCGATCATGATGCCAGCCGCATACTCACTTGTTCGCAACCGCAACATCATGCACCACGAAACCATCTCAAAAGATGGGGCATGGCTGCGTTATGTAGAAGGTTCACGCCTGGACTTAAAAGACGTTCAATTTTTCTGGGGCAGTGCGGCTCTAGCTCAAAGTGACCACACTCCACTGCACGAAGATAAGGCGAAAAAGGCAGAACTGGCATTAGAAAGCATCCTTGCAGACTTATCAGTTCTGAATATTCCTTCGGGGGTCAAGCTTTCAATTAGTTTGAGCAATCACAACCCAGAACGCTGGGGCCAAGAGATTAAACGCAGGGTTGAAGGAACTCACACCTTTGAACATTTGCATCCTGTAACTCGTTCCATTGTCACCAAGACAGTTGAAATCATAGTCACAGGCATTTATCCCGAAGGATTTGGAAGCATTGCCCACTGCTTGTTTGGTGAAGCATCCCTGGTGCTTGACCCCTCAGAATTAGCGATCGCTCTCGATATCGGTTCATCAACGTGGCTTGTAACTGTCTTTAACGGCAGTGGTGCAGTGATTGACCGTCACTTGATTGAAGGTGGAGCCGGTGAACTGCACAGCATGATTGCAGAAGCTCTCGACAAGCGAAACGACCGAGTGAGCTTGCTGTCCAAGGATGTGAAACACTCGCCCAGTTTGGTGAACCAAGGGATTATTGAAGGCACTTTCACTTATGGAGGCAACCACCTCACGGGTAAGAAGTTTGAAACCGAGTACAGCCAATGCCTTGATCAGTGGTGGTCAAACAGGATTGAGAAATTCGCCAACTTTGTGACTGCTGGTAATTACCTGGATAGAGCGAAATACCTTGTCGCCTGGGGTGGGGGTGTTGACTTGCCAGTGGTGGATCAGAACTTAGCTGGTTTTGGCTTTGTGGTCTTGAATAATCCCCAATTCATCAATGCTTTGGGGTTGAAACTATTAACTCAAATTGCAGAGGGAGCCTAATCAATGAATTACGAATCTCGGCGTATAACCATCTCCTACTTAGCAGTAATTGAATTGTGCAAGATGTTTGATTTACCCCAAGATGCACCGACACAAGCATTATCGGCAGGTGTAGAGAAGCTGATTTTTCAACACGGTAATGTACAACCATCACCAAAAGTTGAAACAGCGCAATCTACACAGCCCAATAAATCAGCACTTAGCGCAATGGTCACTAATTTCAAAGGGGCAGCATGACCAAATCCAGATTCAGAAACACGGTTTTAGGCATTGGAGCAACAGTAGCAGCGATCGCTTTTGGCTATTTCGGAGTGCAGCAGCTTGGCAGAAACAATATGTTCACCATCGCCGCAGCCGTGGGAGGTGCAGGGGCTATCAGCTATGTACTTCAGAAACCGAGTCAGCCACAAGCGCCAAACAGTGAGCCAGAAGCACCAACCGCACCAATCAAAACCCAAAGGAGAAGAAACAAGTCATGAGCGACCAAGACACCCAAAAGACACAGCCATCGCTAACGACTACCGAAATTATGACCATCATCCTCGGTTGCGAACAGACTCTTAGGTTCGTGCAAGCATCCCCAAATTATCAACAAATCGAAGCGTCCGAAAGGTTCAGTACATCGAATGACTTAAAAATAGGTGATGCTGTCCAAGCCTTGATGGAGATTCACGAAGCGATTCTAAATATCGAGTTCTATTCGCAAGTTTGAGGGACTTATGTTAGAAACGACAGCCCTACAACGTAACCACTTGTATGAATTCCGTGGTCAACAATTGCGCTACAGCCACCGCTCTAATTGTCGAGTCAATGCCCCTTTCATTTTCAATGACTCCAAGGGCAGACGCAAAGAATTAAGCCAAAACCAAGTGCAGAGGGAGGTTTTTGAACTTGTTGAGTTTTGTGAGAACTAATGATGAAGCGATTGCACCGACGACCAATCATTGCAATCGCCTCACTCCGAGACGTATCTCTCGCCGCAAAAACGAAAGTACAAAAGGATTCTAACAAATGACACTTGATTACAAAAATCCCAACGATTGGGGCAAATCGCCTCTGACCGACTCCGCCCTGAGAAAGCAGCAATTCAAAGCAGAAAATCCTGAACAATGGGCAGCAAGGATTGAGTCTGATATTGAGGCACTCTCCACGCCAATATTCGAGAGTGAAGATTACCCACCCTTCACCGGAACCGAATTCTTAGCAACTCATTCAACCATTGATGACCATCCATACTCTGCTGCATTTGGTCAATTCTTGGGTAATGGGATTGACCCAGATATTGCAAATATATTGGCGTTTGGCTCCAACAGATTTGATTTAATCTCTGAAGATTTGGACGACCCTGTAAGGCAATTAGCAACGAGAATTTATAGCCGATTTGAAGACATGGGTTATTGGGATGAATTGCCCCAAGAGTCGAGCGATATCGACTACGACAACATACCTTATTAGGAGATTAAGCAATGGACTTTGCAATACGTAATCCGGTAGTTGGTCATGCAAGCCATATTGACGAAAAAGCGCTTGGCTGGGGAGGGTTTGAGTCTGATATTCTAGCATATCTCTCTGATATAAATAAGCTCGAACAATTTGCGGATTATGCCAATAATGCCCAAGAATTATCTGACCGATTAGAGCCGTTCTTAGACAACGCCAAGGTCGTCTTTGAGGCGATGGAGAAGTTGACCAAAGGGCAAGTAACCTGGGTCGAACTTCGTAAGCAATACGGCTCTCATGTTGCGGGTGCTATCGCCAAAATTCGCAAACTTAACTCCGAGTTTGATTCGGAGATGAGTAAAATAGATGCCCAAGATAGAGCGGATCTGCTGCGAATTGATCAGAAGCGGAAACACGCTTTAACCGAAGTTGCAGCCCAATTACACCACGATTTACAAGCAGAATTGTGGAGGCATGAAAACAAGATTAGCGGTATAGAAAATAGACAGACTGTGCAAGCCGAAAGGCAAGCCATCACAACAGGACTGAGAGAGAAACGCCAACAACTTTTAGCCCGTGCGAGGTACGGCTCAAGGGCATTAGAGCCAAATCAAGCTCCCCAAGAAGTGATACCAGTTACTAACCAAAATCATGCACCAGCGTCTAGTGTTTCTGCAACAGGAACAGTGCGCGGTTGGGGTGCAATGTTGGGTAACTTGTGGAACAAATTGGGCGACAGATAACTAATCAATAAAGGTAAGGCTGATGCTAATAAGGAAACGAAATGAAGATCCTCATAGCGTCAGCCCTTTTTTGCATGAAGGGCTGGCACAAACACCACAATCAACTAAACAGCAGAAACAACCCGAACAGTCACCACCACTACCAGAAAATAACAGAGGTAGAACATTTAGACGTGCTGGTAATGCTTGTGAGATTGTCGCTGGCAGTTGTCTTAATAGTGCAGTGATTTTTACCTTTCACCTGTTACAAGTTCACCCAGTTGGAATGTTTCTTGCTGTGGGTACTGCACACCTGTACTTTACTGCTACTGCAACAGGTGAAGGGTTCAACAATTTTGTCACTAATTTAATGACTGGTTGCAGTGCATCACTGGCGTTCTTGTGTGCCCTATCCTACCCTCTGAGTGAATGGAATGAAGCGAGAACTTCTACACAAACAGCTAATACTTCAATTCAAAAGATGTATCAGCCCAAAACTGCGGATTATTCAAGTTGGGGCAGTGGTGCTGGTGTGGCGATAGTAATGGCGATATTAATAGTTTTTCTATTTGGTGGAAGGAAGAGTAAATGAATTATTTAACCGACAAACATAAACAGTTATCCGAGTCGCAACAGTCGGGTTTGATGTTGTGGTTTGGTCGCTTACCAATGGACAAGAAAGCTGTTGCCATTGGGCTTAGTTTAACTGTAGGAATTAGCTCGGCTGCGATGGCGTGGAAAGGGGAGTCAAGCGACCGCATTTATTTCTGCGTTCGGACTCCCCAAAGCTACCTAAAGTGTAACGACAAGAATAACCGACCTTTCAGAATGACGCTCTACTACTGGGAGCAGTGGCAGTTAGAAGGAATGCCGCGCCAAATAGTGCGTAACCCAGCTATGGGGGTAAACGGACTGGTGAAAGCGACCAACCCATATAAGCCGTTGTGGGCGTTTGGTGGATTCTTGGGGTTTGCGCTAGCTGGGTGGATGCTGCGGCACTGCCAATCGGAAGAGAAGCAGAGAGCAGTTTTTGAAGATATTGCCCAAAAGCGAGATGCTGCGAAGGCAGAGATGGCTGCACGTTCCGAGCTACTAGAGAGTTACCGAGACGTTGCGATCGCAGAAGTCCAATTGCAAGCCGATTTAGATTTGATAGCCAATGATCGCACTGTTGATATTACCAAAGCCGAGATTTACGCCCACACGGAAATTGAAGTTACCCAGATGGAGGCAACTGACGCTATTTTTGAGGCGCAAACGGCGGGGATGACCAAGCAACAGAAGGCAGATTATATTAAGCAGTTGCGTGAGATGAAAACGCCCTATCTGCAAGGGAGTCAGACTTTACAGGGGACGATTGACCCCAACGATAAGGTTACAGGGGCAGACAGCCAAGCGATCGCTCCGACTGACAAATATCGCTGGATTAACAACACCATCGGCTACCCCACTTTAATATTTGGTGGCATGGGTGCTGGTAAATCCTGGACTACTAGAGAGATTATTTGGAAGAAAGTACAAGCTGGGTGGAACATTGTTGCCCTCGACCCGCACGGCACACAGGTCGAGTGGCGAGGTGTCCGGCTGATTACTGGCTACAAAGAAATAGCCGAATTCATGCAATGGTACATGGCTGAAATGCGCCAGCGCTATGAAGATTACCGCAAGAGTGGATTAACAGAGGAGCAATGGACGGAACAATTACGAGCATCGGGCAAGATGCTATCAGTTATCTGTGAGGAATTCACCACCTGGACGGATAACATTGTTGAACCAATGCCAGACGATTGTGAGGATGAAAAATGGAAGCCCGACCCTGATTTTATTGGCAAGTGGTTTCGCTGTGCCATGACTGAATCTCGCAAACAATTAATGATTCCTTTGTTCGTAGCCCATGACCGCACAATGGAGATTTTAGCCAAAGCCAAAGGACTATCAAAACTTCGAGATGCAGCACTGTTAGAAGTAGAACTAATCGCAACTATTGACCCAATCACCACAGAAGCAAAAGCTAGTGGTATGGGGAGGATTAAATTACCTGGGCATGGGCAATGGATTGATATTGAACTGCCTAAGCTCGACCAGAAACGGATTGATTTTCGGCTTGATAAACCTGTGACCAGTAATGAACCGCCAACCATCGATAAAGCCACTTTGGAGCGCATTTATGAACTGGAATTCAATCTTGGTAACAAAGCAAGTGACACCCAAAATGAACCGAACAAATTATCACCAATGGCGCAAAAGCTGTATGAATATCTCACCAGAACTGAACGAATTGAAGCTGATGTAAGAGAGTTTAAGGGCAACTTTAAAGTGGCTGGTGAGAGATTTACTGTGGAGCAAATAAAGGGCTGGATGTACGAAATTGTGGGGGCAGGATTGGCGGACTGGATAGCCGAGGGTGTTATCAAGCTTAATCAAATTTGACTGCTAAGGTGTCTGGTGTCTAGCCCCAAAACCGCCCTTTTTTCGCGGACACAGGACACCAGACACCACAGACACCAAAGCCCAAAACCCTTATACAGCACAGACACCGCCAGACACGACCCCAGACACTACCCAGACACCAAGTGTCTTCAACGTGTCCGCTAGACACCAATAAGAAATAACCGAATAAATAGCCATTTATTATTAGAGGATTAATAAAATCATGCTGAGAATAGTAATTGTTGAACCAGAAACATTCACACTCTTAGGCATCAAAGGTGCTATTTCACAATCTCCTGATATAGAAGTAACTGGTGATGCCACCAGTGGAAAGCTAGGGTTTCAGTTAATTGAACAGACCAATCCTGATGTTGTGTTAGTTGATTTACTATTGCCCGATATGAGTGGTTTAGAACTGACTCGCTCAATTAAAAGAAAGACTAATAGTAAAGTGGTGATTTTTACTAATCAGACTCATTCAGACTTTATTAATTCAGCTTTCCGTCATGGGGCTGATTCTTATATGCTAAAAAGTGCTGATGTAGAATTGATTGAACTAGCCATCAAGAGAGCTTACTTTGATGAATGCCTGCTTGACCCGAAGCTGGCTAAAAAATTATTAGAAAGCCTTTATCACAACAGATATATCGACCCTAGTTTTGCTGACAAAAACTTGTTTGAACCACCTACTGAGCGACAAATACAAGTCCTGCGTTTACTGGCTCAGGGTTTAGTTTTTCAAGATATTGCCAAAGAAATGTTTCTCTCAGTTAGTACAGTCAAATGCTATGCCAGTGATTTATATAGTAAATGGCACGTCAAGAACCGTTATGAGGCGATAAAAAGAGGGGCAATGCTTGGTTATATTGACTATAACTTGATTGTGAATGAATGATGTATTGGTGAGGAGAGCGAAAGGATTAAGTCGGGGAGTGGTGGGGTTTATTTTTGTACAAAATCTCTATATCCCTAACTGGGGTAGTGTTACGGAAGCTGCGTCCAGGGGCAAACTAAACTGTCTAGTTTAAAATTGAGGAATTTTTCTGGTACGAACACTTGAAAAAGTACCGAATTTACAATTTGAGTTGGTACTTTGACCAATTTGAACCCGGAATGCTTGGTTAGTAGAAGCAATAAAAGCCCTAATGCCAGGGGAAAGTTCCGACTTTAGGCATTAGCGGAACTTCAACTATGATTGAAGCGAGTGCCTACATCACAGCGTAGTTGATTGCTGTCTCAAGAAGCGCATAAAATTCTGAAATGCTTATTATGTAAGCCTTATAGAAGACTTAGCTCCCAAGCGTGTTAGTCATATTCGCCTAAAACATACTAACTATTTGCAGCATATCGGGTTGAAGGTGGGGGAGTGGTGTACTCCTTTAATTAAAGTTATTTGTGCTGTACCTTGACTGCCTTGAAAAAATTAATTGTTACTTTGTTAATTGCAGTAAGGATTAACAAAAGTTAAAAAATCTCCTGTCATTGGTGAACCAAAAACCTGTACAAAATTACCTATGTAACCGGTACCATTATCTACGCGTGAATAACCAATTCCTATTTCTGTATAGTTAGGGTTTAAAATATTTCCTCTATGTATGTCACTATTCATCCAAGCATTAATTGCATCCTCAGCTGTAGCATTATCTTGAATTGCAATGTTTTCTCCATAATAAATTTGTAGATAGCCAGATCGTATAATACGATCTAAAACGCTAGATCCATCTGATCCAATATGAACTTTCTGTCTTTCTTGGTTTAATGGTGATTGAATAATTTCATAATAATAATTCATATTTTGTGCAATATCTTTTGCATGACAATTGGCAGCAATATCTAATACGTTAGAACGCGTTAGCGGTGACAAACCATACTCTTTTCGTTTAACATTAGTTAATTCTAGAATATCTAAAGGTATAATATCTCGAAATAGATCTATTGCTTGTTCGCGTAATTCAATCTTACGATAATCAATGTCTGCAACTTGTGTAGTCTGATCAGATATTTGAGCTTTCACTGTATGAATTGGAACTGAGAATATTAATACCAAAGCCGATATGGGAATAAATCTTCTTAGTACAAAATTATTTTTTATAGGGCTAATAGATGAATTATTAGATATGACTTTGTGTCGACAATTACTTAATTTTGTAAATAGCGAGAAGTTATTAAACATTTTGTCCCCCCTCAAGCTTTACTAGAACTGAATTTATTACGGCCTATACATAGTTTATTACAAACCATTTTCTGATTTATGCACTTAAACAAAAGAATAATCACCCTGATCTGTACTATTAGGTTTAATGGTTATACTGAAAATTTACTCTCATATCTTGCACCTAAGTTACTTCATTACAAGATGGTTATCAAAATTAATATTGGTTTGTAATTGATTTTACTCAGCAATTAACTAATATTCCTTATGGTCTGGAGTCTAGACTAAAAGCGATATGAGAGAACGCAAATCAAATGGAACTATTGGGTCATTTGGCACGCTTATAGCCATTTTTGTAAAATTATTTTAGGGGTTCTAATGTGTCGAGTAGTACAAGCACCAGAACCGCCTAATCGATGTTGGTGCGATCGCCAACGAGTACGTTGACGACGAGCAGATCGTTTACCTGCCCATTCAAAAGGAGTTGGGCTTTGATTCCAATGGCACGCCACAGTTTCTAGCCAGTCAATTTAAAAAAAATATTCTATTACCAATAAAAGCTAGAAGCAAGAGGTATCCTTAATCTGTGCATCTGGCTCAAGCAAGAGCGGTGTCAGCTGTTGTCTACAGTTGATATCACACAGCGATAGCAACAATTTATCAACCAAGGGTAGACAAAAGGCGCGAACCCCAACACTATGACCCCAACAGCTGGATAATGGTAGTCGGTATTGGAAAACTCCGTTTTCAATACCGTAGCCTGGGTGGGGTCATGAGCAAAGATACAGAATCCGTTGAGTTGGTTGTAGTCCAAAAATTAGAAAATGCCCTCAGTGCCAAAATTGAGGCATACTTTGCTGGTGTAATTGACTCTGACCCCGACGTGCTTGAGGAGTTGCTTCGCTCGAAAAACAGTGAGGGAACCCGTAGAGGATACCGCCGAGACATTACGGATTTCTTTGTTCGCATGACTGGGCAACCACCACAACGCGATTCTATCTTGGAATTTTTGCATCTATCAGGTCACAAAGCTACCCAGGTAGTGACTAAATATAGAGCCATACTGGCGGAAGCTGGGTTATCACCTAACACGATTAACCGCCGACTGGCTGCAATTAAATCTCTGATTACTTATGGGCGAAAGCTGGGTGTGTGCAACTATGCTGTGGATGTAGACAGTATCCCAGTGCAGCTCTACCGCGACACTAGCGGTGTAACTGAGCCGGAATTTTTGAGCGTGATCCGGCAGTGCGATCGCTCGACGTTGGCGGGGAAACGGGACTATGCTTTGTTGCTGCTACTGTGGGGCAATGCTTTGAGGAGAAATGAGATTAGCACCTTAGATGTAAGACATTTTGACGCATCTAGAGGGACGCTATCAATTTTTGGCAAGGGCAAGCAAGTACGAGTGACAGTCAATCTGCCAAAAGTTACTGTGATAGCGATTACTGACTGGCTGATTGCCCGTGGTGGTGAAATGTCTTTGTCCCGCCCGTTATTTACCTCGGTTGACTTTCAAAATTCTGGTCACAGGTTAACTGGGGATGGCATTTATAAAATAGTCAAGCGATTGTTTAAACGGGCTGGTGTTGAAAAGCACATGAGTCCGCACCGTTGCCGCCACAGTGCTATTACAGCTGTACTTGAAAAGACTGATGGCAACGTCCGCAAAGCTCAAAAACTCAGCAGACACGCCAAACTAAATACGCTCCAGATTTACGACGACAACCGCAACCGCGATCAACTGGAGATGTCTGAGCTATTGATGGATGGGTTGGATTGAATTGGATATTATATTTTTTTAGATAAAGTTTGAACAAGCGATTTTAACAATAATTGAGGAAAAAGTTTTTGATTAAAACCAGTTATGCAATTACTCTAAAAATTTTTTTGGCATAATCTTTTGTACACCTTAAACTTATTCATCCTCAAAACCGTGGTTTTTAAACTTTAAGGTGCGACAATTTTCACTTACTGTGCGAATCACATGGTCTGGTACTCCGTCAGGTAATTGCACCTGAACTTCCAAAGTTACTTGTACATCTGCACCTACTAAACTTGCTAGGTGTTGCAGAACTTCATTGGCTACAAGTCCGGCATCTCTTGTAACACGAAGTGGATCTAAATCTATTGACCCATAAAAACGGCGCAATTGCTTCTGTGGTGTAGTAATGGAATTGTCTGAACTTGTTCCAGCATTATCTGTAATAACAGTGCTGTTGTCATCGATCGCACTCTCTCCCCTGGCAATCTGTTCTTCTTGTTGCTGACGCTGTTGTTCATCTGCATCTGCATTCAGTTGCCGATCTGCGACATCGGGTTTAACGAGCCAGCTTTGGCTACTAAGTGTTGCTGTAATACCTTCACAAGCTTTCAATCCTAAATAGCGTTGCTTGGCTTCATCGTAGCCAGTAGCATAAGCAAAGTTTTCTGTTCGCAGCAATGCTGCCACTCCTTCTTGAACAGCATCTAGTAGGACTTGTTCATTTTTCAGGCGGGGTAAATAGGGGTAGTTGGTCAGGTATTTCCACAGTGCTTTCAGATCAATGTGGTTGGCATTGCGCCAGATATAAAGGTCAAGAACTTCTAGGCGCAGACGTGAGGCAGAATAATTAGCAATCAGGTGTTCTTCATGGATTAGTTTGCGACTGGCACGAAGAATTAGAGAATCTTGTCCTTGGAGGCGAATTTCTTCCCAAATAATGGGATTTTGTGGGTCGGGTTGAGTAGGAACTAGCAACCACTGGTAAGTTTCTTGCAGTAAAAAATCGACAGTTTTATCGGTATCTTTTTGTTTTTGCGTTGCTTGCTTACTTTGGGAAACATCCAGATTTAAAGTATCCTTGTCACCAACAATGGAATCCCAAGCTAAGAATTGACAAACAGACTGCACTAAACCATCAAGTTTGGTTTTGTCTGGTGTTAGGAACAACAGCAGATTCTTACAATAACGGGGGCTAGCTCCTTTATAGGAGACAATTTCTGTGACTTTCTCATAGGCAGAGCTATCTTTGGCTTTGCCATTGTGTGAATACTGTGGCCCCAGGACAACTAACCGCACTCCCATGTTTTCATCATCTGGGATATCTGCACTGGAATTGGGGGCTACGTGGACTCCAGCAAATTCACCACGCTCCTTGTCAGCCCTTAGCCTGCGAATAATCTCTTCCCAAACACGGTCTGCATCTTGTTGAATTTGGTTAGCACGGTCTTGGGCTGTGCGGGTAACATTGGGTTGAGTTGATATCCAGTAACGATTACCATCGCCTACATAGAGATAAGTGGCTTGGTCGCTAAGGCGGCGCAGGGCATCACCGAAGGTGGCAGCACTTTCACCAGGCTGGACGCAGCCGAGTTTGATGCGGCGGTCTTCTAAACCTCGGTTAGCGGCTCTTAAAGTGGGAGCAGAGCCAAGGTAAATAGTGCGGGTGACGCGGCGACAAGCAGAGTAGCGTCCCAGGTTGGGATTTTGACCATCGAGGGCAACGGGCAGGGAGTTAGTACCATCCACGTCCTTTTCAATGACAGGCACCCAGGAGTCTTCTAAGTAGCGGGTGAGTTCTGACTGTACTTGGGTGTCAGCCATAGGTACATTAGCCGGTAGAATCATTAAAGAGCGATCGCTCTGCTCCCAGAGAAAGTGAATTACCTTAGCCATCAGGCGCAGTACACCCCTAGTGCGTTGAAATTTATCTAAGGTAGACCAGTCGCTGTAAAGGCGGTCAAAAAGTTCGGGATGGATGGGATAGGCTTCTTTCAGGCGGCGTTCGTAGTCTGCTTCTCGGCACTCTAAGGGGAATTCCTGGGACTGGGTGCGATACATTTCGCTGAATGCACGTATCACTGCATCACGGGCAACAAATAAGTTGGAATCGGTAAGGGGTTGGAACAAGCGACGACGCACAATTTCAAAACTTTCTTCCGCACTAGCAGGTCGCCAGGGGGACTCAACCCGACCAATAGCATTTTTTAAGCGGTTGAGGGCTTCTTTCCCTCTGTCGCCCCCAATTTCAATGTCAGAAGCAGGTATACTGACTACTAACAGTGTGCGATCGGCGTTTTTGGCTGATTCGCTTATGGTTTGAGCAAAGGTGAAGTGAGTATCAAAGCTGCCTGCTGGTAAATCCCTGCCATCATGGAGTTGACGGGCGTAGGATACCCATTCATCAATGAGAATGAGGCAGGGGGCATAGCGGTTAAATAGATGTTTGAGGTTGTCACCGGGGTTAGTAGCGGTTTCGTCAGCTTCCCGCACCATCTCATAACCTTCTTTACCGCCTAATTGCCAAGCTATTTCACCCCAAAGTGTTCTTACAACAGTACCGTCTTTCTTTTTATGCAGTTGACCGGGGGATATTTTATTGCCTACTAAGACAACAGTTTTGACATTTTCAGGCAGTTCTGAGACACCAGCCGTGGCAAAAACTGGTTCTAATCCTGGTAAAACGCTTGCAGAAACTCCAAAGAACAAGTGATACAATGCCAGCATCGCGTGGGTTTTACCACCGCCAAAGTTAGTTTGCAGTTCAATTACAGGGTCGCCGCTTTGACCAGACAGGCGGAGTAAGGCGTTGCTCAGTAGTTGTTTAAGTCCTTCAGTCAAATACGTGCGGCGAAAAAATTCTGTAGGCAAGCGGTATTCATCAGAACCTTCATCTAAGTAAACTTGCCACAGGTCAGCAGCGAATTCCGCTTGCTGGTAGCGACCGGAAGCGACATCGGGATGGGGGGTGACTATTTCTCGCCAAGATTTTAGACCGCCAACGGGATTGGTTTCTATGGCTGTAACTGCTGCTTTGCGAGTTTCGCGGCGGGCTTGTTCATCAAAGCGGATGCGGAGTAGTTCTTGTTTTTGTTTTTCCACAGCATCAGCTTCTGGGGCGGAGATAGCAGTGAGGAGGCGGGTAATGCTGTCGAGGGCGCGATAGGTGTCATCTGTAGAGAAAGCGTCATTGTGCGCCCAAGCGTTGCGTGTGACCATTAACTCGCCAACTAAGTTTTTTTCCGCGTTACCTAGAGTTTCTTTAAATAAATCTCGCCACTGATTCCACATCACTTTCAGCAGTTCCGAGACATCCTGTTTGAGAATTTGGGCAACAGGGCGGCGCAGGTTACGGTCTTCTGATACAAAGGGAGTAGCAGCGACTACCCATTTATCACCGTATTTTGACCGCATTTCCCGTTCTACAAAGGGATATAAGCCTTGTTGTAGTGACTCTAAGGCTCTGCCTACTCGTTCGCGGTTACTAATAGCCATAGTTAACTTTTAGACAATAAAATAAGAATTTTTCCGGCTAGGCTCTTAGTTAGCGTAAGTGGCCGCCTTAATTTATAGTATATTTTAAAACTTACGTAACAGCATACCCCGTGTGTTCCCTGAGATTAGACGGGTAAAATCGCAAAACAATTTTCTCTTTTGGAATACCTGCGGCTACTAACTTTTAGGTCACGCCATCTTCGGTGTCATCGCGTTGTATGCAAATTTTGTCATTAATTTCTTTTAAAAGTGTACCAATTGCTTTTTCAAACAAAGCTGTAAATATGCTGTCGCGCACTGCCAAATATGATAAGGTCACTATGGCATAATATCGTCAAGTTTAAGTTGTAAGTTGGGAAACAGAGAAGAGAAAATAGTATCTCCCAAGCGATATTGTTGCTGCTGATATATGCCATTAACTAGTTGACAGATTGTGAAGGTAGGTTGTTTGGGATTACCGATAAATTGCAAGCCACCCAAACCGCGAAAATCTACAATCCAATATTCTGGTATTTGCAGAAAGGCATATTCTTCAACTTTTCTGGCATAATCATCCTGCCAATTTGTACTCACAACTTCAGCAACTAACTGAATAGTATTGCCATTACAAATAATCGGTTCTTTTTGCCAAAGTGGTTCGTTGCTAAGTTTTGCTTTATTTAGAACAATAACGTCTGGACGGAGTGCTGTTGCTTCAGCAGCAGGTGGCTTAATCAAACAAGTTTTTGGAATCAGCCAGTTTAAATTAGAACGAAGAATTTCAGCATAAATTCTACCCGCAATATTTCCTGAAACTTCTTCATGAGGGCCAGTTGGTTCCATGTCACGTAGTTCTCCGTCAATGAGTTCGTAACGGGAGTTGTCCCCATACTCGACTAAAAATTGCTCGAAAGTGAGGAGTTTAGGTGGGCTGTAAGTCATAAATTTATATTGTGACAGGAGGTGGTTTTATTTTAACGAAGCTTTAAAACAACTCTCTTTGCACTGGTTCTGGTTTGGTTTCTACCGCAAGGCGCGAAATTTCTGCCCAGGAGATGACTAGGCTGTTGTAAGCAATGGCTTCTTGTGTCCAGCTTTTTCTGTCGCAGATGTTGTACAAGCGATAAGCCAAGTCTCGTGCTATTTCGCCGCGATCGCCTAACTGGGATAACATGGTGGCAGCACCAGTTTCTCCTTTTTGGTCGAGGGTGCGGATAAGGTACTGGGTAGTTTCCCAGTCTGATGTGCGGGTATCGGTGGCTGGGTTCCAGTTATCAGGTAATTCGTCACGGCGCAGCAGTCGCACTTTGCCGCTTTTGGCTGTGAGTATACCGCCGTTAACCAGTCCTTGTACACTGGTGTTTTTGGCTTTGGAGAGGGTTTCAGCATCTCCGTAAAGTCCTTCGTTAAATTGATTTTGCTCAAACCAAGTCAATGCCCAACGGGTATCAGCGTCAAATTCCCCTTCTTGTTCGGTAAGGAATTCGTCAAGCATTTGGTTGATTAGTTGCAGGGCGGTACGTATCCGCATGGGTGAGCCGTCAGCATCGAGGACTTTCGTGTAGCGGGAGAATATTGCCATACCGGGGCCGATGCTGGCTTGGGCTAAGTCTACGGGGGCGATGTTGCCTTGTTGGAGGTTTTTCAGGGCTTCTGGGAGTTCCCGTTTGAGTTCATTGAGGAATTGGCGGCGGGTGGTGGAGGGGGCAGAGTCAGAGCGGGGGCGGCAGACGAGGACTATGGATGAGGCGAGGGCGTTACTACCCATTGCTCTCATACGAGTCGTACCTTCTGTACGAACTGGCCATGTTCCTGTTATCTGAAAATCTGATTTGAGAAGACCTTCCAGCATTGTTTCCCAACCAGTAGAAGCAAGCGCTCTTTGGCTTTTATTAGTATTCTTATCTTCCTCAGATTGTTTAAAAGCGTAGTAAATGGTAGTTGGATATGATTGTGTTGCATTAGCCCTCATATGATTAAATACATTAGTCATTCCTTGAAGGAAATGAATTTCAGCCCCCTTCTTACCACCAAATCTAATTGGATCAGCAACTAATTCTTGATTTTTAGGTACAAGCAAGGTACTGAATAAACTAGGAAAAATATTATTTAGGCAACGTCTTAGCCACACATAAAAAATATCGGATAAGTCAGCATACGGTACATTATCGTAGTATGGGGGGTCTGTGCTGAGTAAAGTTAATGGTATTGACGCTAGTTCACTAGTAGCATCTATCTGGTATGTTCTGCCTGATATATCAGATGAAGATCGCTCAATAACACTAGCTGTGCCTTCAATCAATCCCTTAAAATCACCGCCTGTATTAGAAAAAGGGTTTGTTTCTGCAAAATCCCATGTCATTGAGGCAGTTTGTCTTCCAAATGCACGAGATAACTTATTTTCATCTGCACGCCAGTAAGATAGTGTAGTGATGAAACGAGCAGCTTTGCTGGATGTTAAACCAAGATATGTAGCTATGGCATCAACATATACTATTGCATCGGCTCCATCCTTATGCAGCAAAGTTTGATTATCAAGTATTCCTCCCAATAGGGCATCACTCTTGGCTAAGTTCCATGCTGAACTTACTAAATCACAAAAGGTGGTCAAAGTTACTAGCTGTCGGGGTGTAAACAAGTCTCTGTGCTGAGTCATGCCGTAAAGAGGTGGAGACATATGCCGTGGGTTATTAGCAAGCTCTGCTTCTGTAGGAAACTTATCAGGGTGACTCGAAGGGTCATCTACTAATGAAGCAAATAATACCGCACGACAAGCAGCTAAAGGTCGTCTAGCCCACCATAAATGTAATGTGGAAGGATGCCCATGTCTGATTGATTTCTCTCGTGCTGATTCTTTATTAATTGCTTCTAAAGGTAAAGCGACTTCAATTAATTTTTTCTTCATTAATAGACAATTCCTAAATGTTTTTCAGCACAACTTTGACAGATATCTTGCTGTGACATCCATCCAGATGGCAGTTTTTGAGAACAAAATTTACAGACACCAAAAGTTTGAGCTTGTGCCTCCTGAGCAGAGGCTATAAGTTGAGCAATATCAAAGTTTTTTGAATTATCTAAATTAATCCGCTTCCAAAGCTTACTTGATCTAACAGACGTATGCGACCCTAACCACTCAAGCGTTGGTAATCTTAACTCAATTGCCTGTGGCGTGAGAATAACCACAATCCCTTTTTCATCACGGAAATCACCCAAATTAATCTGAATTACATCCGGTGTTCTTTCTGCACGCGCACCCGGAAGCATCTCCAGAATTTGCAGGGCATATTCTTCAAATGTTCGCAGTTCAGTGACAGGATAACGTTGTCCTGGCTCTATATAAATTTCTAATAAATTATCTTCTTGATTCAATGTCACAAGGTCTGATTGATTTAATTCAAACGTAGTCCCAGCTAACTGTTTATAAATATCTTCCAATACTTTTTTAATAGAATTTCCTAAACTATGACAAGTTGGTTTTAGCCCAGGAATATCAGCTACATAAAATTTATTTTCTACTTTACGAATAACAATTTTAGCTTTCATATAGTTCTATCAGCCTTTAATTAGGCTTTTTTATTAATTTGGCTAATTTCTAACAAACAAGAATGTTAACTTGGTTAACTTCCCCGTTGCCATAATTCCTGCCAATTGTAGTTTACGCTCGTAACGGCAAAATCCGGTTCTTTTTGAAAGGGACGCTGTACGTAGCGAATAACACAGCCATTATCTCGCACTTTGTAAATTCCCTGTGATTCTTTCGCTTTCCACACATCACCTTCGGTAAATTCCTGGGATTTAGGCACTTGCACCAGTGCCAGAATAAAGTCATCAGGTTTATTCAGGGCAGTGATAATTTCATTTTTGGTGACTGTCACCGTATCAGCTCCCTCTATCCGCCCCTTGACTTCAATAAACCGCAGCCGTCCAGTACCAGGGATGCGAGACTCTATATCATAGCCGCATTTGTCACCACTCACGTCTTTTGGTTCATAACCCAACTGCTGTTCAGCATTAATTACCGCCTGCATAGCCAGCATTTCCACCCGTTGCTTTTCTTGGGCGAAAGTATTAGCTGTGGCTTGACGCTTACCTTGCAGCCGTTGCAGTAACCCCATTGACACAACCAATGCACCACCAACCACTACAGGGGGTAGGGGGGAAATACGGCGTTCCTGCTGCAATTCATCCATCCGCTTTTGTAAACGCGCTTGCAGTTCATCGGCTCTTGTCCTAGCCTTAGCTGAGTTAATTTTGGCGTTCACCTTCCCAGCCATTTCTTGCAGTTGCAAATCTGCGGCGCGATGATCCCAATAATTAATTTCCTTAATCAGTCGGTCTTTCACCGCCGCCATTGTCTTGTCTATCAATTCCTCTTTATGCTGCTTGACTTCCTGGAGGTGTTGGGGGACGATGTGAGCGATCGCGTAAGCTGCTGCTTGTGCTTCAATATCATTGAGCAACCATGATTGTTCTAAGATTGGTTCTATCAATGCTTGGTCTGCTTCTGTCAAAGCCTGATAATTTAAATAAGGCGCATACCCGGCATTACGAGTCTGCCCGGATGAATCAATTTCTACATACTGCATTCGCCGCGATACTATACGACGATTACCAGCAGCATCAGTGCGGGCATCTTGAATAGAATGTTCTAAGTAAACCAAGGCGCGGACTTGTTCGCTGGGGTCGTTTTCGTCCACAAGAATACTGCCTTGTTTAAGGACATCTCTGTGGCGTTCTAGTATCAAGTCAATGATGGCATCCAGCAGGGGATGACCAGGACAAACTAAAGTTGCTAATGGCTTACCCAGAATGCTAATCAACTGCTTGTCAAAACAAATCCGCTCATAGCGTGTCAAAATTGCATCCCGCGTACCTACAACCCGTCCCCGGTTGCGAATTACGGCTGGGACATAGGTTATTTCGTAGCGGTGGGTTTCCCGTTCTCTGACAGTTCCCCCTAACTTTTGAAAAGCTTCTAAGAAAAATGAGGCGACGAAGTGCGGCTGTAATTTCCTGGCTTCGGCTCGTTCCATCTCTTCCCGTATTTGCCGCACTCTAGAGATATCCATCGTATCTCGTGCCAAGGCTTTTTCTTCTAGTAACTGTTGCAGACGTTGGCGGTCTAGGTATTCAGCTACAACTTGGCTCAATCGTGCTTTGGTTTCGGGAGAGTCGCCATAGCGAATTGCTTCAATCAGCAGTTCTCGCAGCTGCACACCATCAATGGCTTTACCCAGAACATCAAATACTTTACCGCCCAAGGCATCCTGCTCAATTTCTAGCTTTTTTAGCAGTGCTAGGTAGACATCGCCTTCACGGGTTTCTTTAGCTACCAGATTCCACAAATGACAAACTTCGGTCTGCCCGATGCGGTGAATGCGCCCGAAACGCTGTTCTAGGCGGTTGGGGTTCCAAGGTAGGTCATAATTAACCATCAGGTGCGCCCTTTGTAGGTTAATTCCTTCCCCGGCTGCATCAGTAGCAATCAGTATTTGTACATCTGGGTCTTGAGTAAATGCTTCTTGGGATTTTCGCCTTTCTTCCCGCCCCATACCACCGTGAATCGTGACCACAGCTTCGGGATTTCCCAGGAGAGTAGTAATTTGCTGCTCTAAGTAATTTAAAGTATCACGATGTTCGGTAAAAATCACGAGTTTACGGCGATAACCCCTAGCATCAAACAATTCAGCTTCATTTTGCAGAATTTGGGAAAGTTCCTCCCATTTTTTATCTGTGCCACTACGACGAACTCGCAAGGCTAACTGCTCTAATTGTTGTAATTGGGCAATTTCAACTTTTAGTTCGGCAATTGTCCGCGCTGCTGATGCTTGGTCAACAACTTCTTCTTCCGTCGCTTCTCGTTCATCACTGGGAATATCTTCTTCAAATTCGTCCACATCTTCAATAAGGACTGTGGACAATTCAATCTGGGCATCATTTCCGCGCTTCGATATTTCTTCTTCTCGCAGGCGTTTTTGCAATCTTTCCCGCCGCCGCCGCAGTGACTGATAGATAGCTTCTGGGGAGGATGCCAAGCGGCGTTGCAAGATAGTCAAGGCAAAGCCCACTGTTCCCTTACGTCCTTGATTATCTAAAGCGTCAGCACGGTTAAACTCTTCACGGACATATTCTGTTACCTGCTTATACAGCACTGCTTCCTGGTCGGAAAGTTCGTAGTCAACTGTATAAGCACAGCGTTCTGGGAATAGAGGCGTACCGTCAAATTTCAGCAAATCTTCTTTGACTAACCGCCGCATCAGGTCGGAGGTATCGCAGACGTGAACGCCATCCCGAAATCTGCCTTCAAAGCGATCTCCGTCTAACAGTGCCATAAATAGCTGATAGTCCTCTTCCTTGCCGTTGTGGGGCGTGGCGGTCATTAGCAAGAAATTGCGGGTGACACTGGACAGTAATTTCCCTAGTTTGTAGCGTTTAGTTTCTTTGATATCGCCGCCAAAAAAGGAAGCGGACATTTTGTGGGCTTCGTCGCAGATGACCAAATCCCAGTCGGTTTGGGCTAACTTAGCTTGCAGGTCATCGCTACGACTTAATTTATCTAGGCGGGCAATTACCAAGGGCATCTCTGCTAGGGCGTTCCCAGTACGGGCAGCTTCAATGCGATCATTCGTGAGAATTTCAAATGGTAGATGAAAACGCTGATATAATTCATCCTGCCATTGGGCTGCCAGACTGCCAGGGCAAACAACAAGGCAGCGATGCAGATCGCCGCGAATAGAAAGTTCTGCCATTAGCAATCCCGCCATGATGGTTTTACCAGCACCGGGGTCATCGGCCAGGAGGAAACGTAAGGGCTGACGGGTGAGCATTTCCCCATAAACTGCGGTTATTTGATGGGGAAGAGGTTCAACTAAAGAAGTATGTACAGCTAGCAAGGGGTCAAAAAGATGAGCCAAGCGGATGCGGTGCGCTTCCGAGACGAGGCGCAACAACGAACCATCAGCGTTAAAACTCCAGGGGCGGTCTTGAGTAACGATTTCCAATGTCGGTTCCCGATCTCGATACAGCAACTCGTTCCCTGGACGACCGCCAGCATCCTTGTATGTTAATTCAACGACATCAGAGCCAAACCATTTTACGTCAACAACTGTAACCACCTGGTTGGGCAATATGCCTTTAACTGTAGCTCCCTTGGTCAAATCCTCTAGCAGCATCTACTATACAGTTTTCTAGTAAGAATCAGTTATTCTTTATACTAAACGGCTTAAGATATATGTCAACTGAGATACGGGACTGTCATTCATCTATTAACAATGCTTCTAATTGTTGGAGGAGACTGGCAATCTTTTTAGCTTTCTTGGGGTTATCCCAGGAGTAATATTTTCAGGCGACGCATGGCGACAAAATGCGCCTTGGGTACTTTTACCCCATCTACATACGATAAAGTTATATAAAATCTGCTGCAATTTCTATCTAAAATAAAAACTTTTTTCATCTAATACACGTAAACTGGAAACTAAAACCGAGTCGGTTGACCAAACGTTAACGTATCTTCTAGGAACGAAAGCCAGTGTCAACTTCTGACCCTCCATGCCGCATTATCGCCCTGTTTAACCAGGCGGGTGGTGTATTAGCACCAACATATAGCGTTGCTGTTCACCGACTGCAAATAACCTTCGCATCCACACCAGCTGCTTTAGACAGTCCGCTGCAACAGAGTTGTTAAATTGCGTCGGTACTTGTCCCGGATTCTTCAACTTGCTGCTGATGTATCAAGATAGGCAAGCAACAAAGCCTTAATGTAAGCCACCAGATGTACGGCATTAAAGGACTCATAAACTCACCATCAGTAATCAAACCATGAGCCATACGATTTCTTAGGTTACTGCCGGCGTGTTCGACCAGCAAACACCTTAAGTCAAATAGTGTGTCTTCATCAAAGATAGAAGCTATCTCTGGACGATAGAGAGTAGAGTTCAAATTGTGTTCGTTCTGAATACCGCTATCGTCTAGACCAGAAGTGATTATGCCCCTTCGCCACATCAGATAACGGATAGAGTTTTCAATTTGGGGAACCAGGATGTGAGTAGATGTGAAAAAGTCTCCAGTCAGTCCGGCATAAAGCCCCTTTGCAAACAAATACTCACGCTCTGGAGGAATAAATGGACTATGCGACACAATCGATAGAATATCGTTGATTCGCACACTATGCTCTAGATTGATTTGATATCTGGCAGGCTCAATGTATGCTTGAGCTTGCAAGTTCTGGTAATAAATAGCATTTCGGCACATCTCAAAACGAGTTGCAGCTTCTGCTTCTTCAGGATTACTGGAGAGGACAGAACCGGGTTGACGAGCAATAACCTTACCCATTTCATTCACCATGACAACAGGGAAGAGGTGAGAAGCTACAAACTCACGAGCTTGCCTCTGCACTTGTTGCTGCAATTGAGTAACATTAGTCGGAGCGCCTAGCAGAGTTAAAGCGAAAAGTGCATCTTGAAAGTCTTTACCCCTAACATGATTTCTTGCTTCCTCTACCAACTGGCTAATATCCGTTTTGTGAGAACTGGTAATCATCTCGTTGCGAGTTTCTTCTTGGTACTGAAGAAGGAGCCTGTGAACCTCTTCGGCTCTTACTTTGGCATCCACAGTTTCTTCCCTCGTGCCGCGAATACTTCTGAAGGCTTCAACAGCGTGTTGCAAAAAGTGCGATGCAACCATGTAGCTTGGTGGAGTTCTCTTTAGGGCGGATTCGGCTTCCTTTACATAAGTCTCAGCGGCTAGCATTGAAGCAGCAAACTCTTTGCCGTAGTCTTTCTCAATGCGATGCCATACCGCTTTAATATCCCAGAGAGTTCTTGCCCTGCGCCAGTCATGAGCCGATTCTGCTAATGTTGCTGCTTTTTCGGTAAGGGCAGCATATTTTGCTGGTTCGCCAAGTCGGTACTCTTGCAATAACGCCATCAACTTTGCAGACAAGCATATTTTGCTGGTTCGCCAAGTCGGTACTCTTGCAATAACGCCATCAACTTTGCAGACAACCATAAAGGATCTTCTCCTTTGTAACGAACAAGAACTGCTTCTATATGTGCAACAACAACTTCATCTTGATATTTGATCCTGCGTGCTAGGCGAAGTGACCGCTCGATTCTGTCAACACAATGAGTCCAATGGTCAGGACTTTCTAATGTAGTTGCTGATTGCAAGTAAGCAGGAATTGCCAACTGAGCCATCCGATAGTTACGTTGCCTAACCCAGAGAATATCCGCTACTCGTGCCTGAAGTTCGGGGTCTGATATTTCAGTTGCAATTTCAGTAAGAAAGTTTAGCTGGTCATCTGTAAGATTCTTAAAAATGTCAGCAAAAAACTCTTCAGTTGACTCTGGCTTAATCGCAGCACTGCTTATGGCTGCCAAAACTTCAAAAACAGCTTGCTCCCTAAAATTTTCTGCTTCTTGTGCCTCCTGTGCTTTTTTCCAAAAGGAGGTGTGGTAGGTGAGACAGTCTCTCCGTTCGCTGCTGTTCACCACATCTTGCCAGCAGGCGTTGGTGAAATCGTCTTTCGTGAGAGGTGGGTTCAGTGGTGACATAGTGTAGCTTCTTTTTTGCATTTTCTACTATGCCAAATTTGTAAGGATTCGGCTTGAATTTCTAGCGAATTTCTCCATGTTGCCGAATATGCTCAACTAACCGCTTGGTTTCACCGCCAGCTAATTCTAGTTCCCTGAGATTGCCCACCAAAATAAACAATTCCCTTGCCCTACTAACGGCGGTATTTAGTAAATTAGGTTTCCGGTTGAGGAACCAAAAACTATGCTCTTGATGGCACTGGTAAGGAGAGAAGATGATGGCTGCTTTCTCTCCCCCCTGGAAGGTGTGAACTGTGCCAATATCATCCCAAGAAAAGTTTCGCCAACGGTTAGATAGTCGATACTTGAGCGCGTTAGCTTGCTGCGAAAACGGCGACATCACCCCAATTGTTTTTGAGTTGTCATCCGAGTTAGTAGAATACCCATGTTTTAGCAAGGACGCAATTATAGTTTCTACAGCATCGATTTCTTCTGGATTGGTGTGATTTAAGTGGCTTCCCTCTACGTGGTAAGCCAGCAGGTGCTTGACTGTTGCAGTCTGGTCATAATCTGAAAGGATTTGCAGACCCCCAGGATAGTTGGGACTGCAAAACTGAATAATAGACGGGGTGCAACGGTAATGATTAGAGAGAATAATGCCATTGCCTAAGTCGCCTTCTGTGCCACTAGCACCAGCAGCACGATGATAAGCCGTAGCTGTATATTTAGCAGTGGGAGCATAGCGATAATAATCTTCATTCCTCATGCCCCGATCCAGAAAGGCAGTTTTGAAATATTGCTTGATGGTATCGTCGCTCATGTTAACGATAGGCTCAATCTGTTGGGGGTCGCCAGCCACTACTGCCTGAAGCGATCGCACTAGCAAAGGAAATAATTGATGTATGAGAGTTGTCCCCGCTTCATCCATCAATGCCAGCTTAACGCTATTGGGTTGGAGAATTGGCAGCATATTACGTATTGATTGCAGACTGGAGCTAATGACGGGGAAAATCAAACTCAAGTCACGGTAGATGGCATCACTATCACTTTCCAGTTTGAGCAATGCCTCTCCGTCGCCCGTCAAGACGCTGCCATAAGTTGACAATGCCCTCATAACGCTCTCCTTGCGTCGGAGAACTTCTTGCAACAGAAAAGCCCAGGCACGTTGAAACAGTTCTACCTGTAATTGGTGGTGGTCGCGGTAAAAAAGATTGTAGAAATCCCCTTGTGGGTAACTATCGATTTGTTTCTGAATTTGTTGATGTTCTGCTTGTTTTAGCTCTCTTTTCTTATTAAAAGCTGTTAGTTGGGTTTGAACTGAAGTTACTTGCAGGTTTTGATTCTGCCATTGCTGTGAAAAATTGAGTTTTTGGTTAACAGAGGTCACTGCTGTGATTAAACTAGAGCGGTCAAGGGGGGTCTGAAAGGGATGCCCTGTCGCCAAGGTGTTTAAAACAGCAGCGTTTATCCGCAAAGCTAGACGCTTAAAAATTCGCTGATCCGTAGTAGCATTAAGCCAATCCAAGGCGCGTTTTGTGATGGAGTCGGACTCTTTTGCTAATTCGCGTTCTGCCTGGGATAACTCTTCTCGTATTTGCTGGTAGGCATCAATGGGAAAATTTGCGTAATCAGACAAATTTGATAGCTGTTGGTGGAGTGCTTGTAACTTGGAATCAGTAACAGCAATCTCGTTATTGAGTGATTCAATTTCTCCATCCAGTTGCGATCGCCGTTCGGTATCAGTAACTTTTTGAGCAGTATTCAAGCAGTCTTGCTCTTGGAGTTGCTGAATTTCACTTTCCTTCCTTTAAATGTATCTTCTAAAAATTTTCCAATTCCTGAAGCAACAATCAGTGATTCGGCTTGCTCCTCCTCTAGCCCGTACAGCCGCATCAAATTAACAACCACTGGCTGAAACTCGTATTCGGTCAAGTCCCAGCCAGTTTTGCGGTAATTACCTTTGAAAATCGGTGAAATATCAATTGTGAATAAAGGCAGGTATTTCAGCTTTTGGTCTTTGCCCTTGCCATTGATTATATAGATTTGTGGGAAAGCAACAGCCATCTGAACATCATTCTTGTTCCCTCTTTTAGCTGCTTGTTGCTGTTGCTGGAATTGCGTAAATACTTCGCTATCTAACAGTAGCTTGTTGGCAACAAGCTGCACTCCCTTATCTACTACTTTTGAATAGATATCTGAAGAACGCTCGACCTCAGCTTGAGTCAGTTCTTCTAACCTGATGTAGCCTAGCCAGGATTGTACTATCTGGATAAGTTTTTCTGACTCTAGCATGGGGACTTAAACTTAAAAAGGAACACAAGCTAAGTATAAAAAATATTTGAGCCTTTTGCCTTCTACGTCCTGGTTTTGGTATGTCAGGTTACTCAACATTTGTAAGCGTTTCCAGTTGTGCAAGTAGTTTCTCTATCTGTTTGCGCTTCTTAGGGTCTGACCAAATGCGTGATTTTCTTAGTTTGGTAGTCGCACTAGTAAAACGCTCTTTGTAATTGTTCGGCTCTGTACTTTCGCTAGAGTCCACGGCTTTCTTCTCACTAATGCGCTGTCTGATTTCGCTTAAAGACCAGTTGTTAGCAATAGCTTGTTCTAAAAAGGCAACGCGCTCATTCAACTTGGGAATCTGAGCAATGGCTTTGGCTTTGGTGTACTCAAGTGAGCCTTCCCTTAGCGCATTAAGGATATCTTCTGGGAGGTTGAGCAAGGGCAGGCGGTTCTTAACGAAAGATTCCCAGGTCATTAAGCCTAAGCCTTCAAACACTGTTACAACGATTTTGAGGTCTTGGTTTACAGCAGGCTCCTGGTTGAGGTCGGAATTGTGGGTTTCGGTTTCGCCCATAACGTTATGGGTAGATAATTCAATATCGCCTTCATCGTCGCTGATAGCGTTATTGGTAGAATCATTTTCAACTCCGCCCATAACGTTATGGGTAGGTTCATCACCTTCGCTATCGTGTGCGCCCATAACGTTATGGGTAACTGTAGATGCTTTGTTCTGTAGGCGTTGTAGACGATACAGTAATGGGGGTATCTCCTCAACACTTCGATCTAGTTTGAGAGACAGCAGTTGCAGGATACCTTCAGTTTCTTCAATGGGGTTAAGGTCTTCTCGAAGTAAGTTTTCTATAAGTGCAAATTGAAAAGCTGCGTTATCATCTAACTCTCTAATGACGACGGGGACAACTTTTAGCCCAATTTCTTTAGCAGCACGATAGCGTCGCTCTCCTGCGACTAATTCGTGTTTTTCTCCATCAATGGGGCGGACTAAAACGGGTTGGAGAATGCCATGCTGTTTGATGGATTCAGTTAACTGCTTTAATGCCTCGGAGTCAAAGTAACGGCGCGGTTGATTCGGCGGCAGAGAAATCTGGTCTAATGGCATGGATTGAGGAGAACCAGCATTCGCTACGCCTGTGGTGTCCCAAGGTACTTCAATTTTGCTTTTAAGGGGTTGGCTGGCTTTAGTAGTGCGTCTCATTTTAAGGATTCTAAACTAACGGCGATTTTTTTCAAGATTTGGACAGATGGGTGCTTTGGATCGTAAACTGCAAGGGGCATTCGTTCTTCTGAAGCATCAACAAAAGCAGTAGAGCGAGGAATCGGGGCAAAGACAGTTCCGGCGCTGGCTAGCTGTTCGGTGATGGCTGCTAAGGTACGAGTATCCTGGGAGTTACGGGCATCGTATTTTGTTGGTACAAACCCAGCTATTTGTAGTTTGCGGTTTGGTTTGTTGCGTACTGTAGCAACCGTTTTTAAGAGTTCGCCTGTTCCCTCAAAGGCTTTGAAATGGGTTTCTAGGGGAACGAGAACATGAGTCGCAGCTACAAGGGATATGTAAGACAATAGCCCTAAGCTGGGAGGGCAATCTATTAAGATAAAATCATAATCTGATTCAATTGGTTCGATGGCTTCTTTCAGGCGAAAATCGCGCATGGAAGCACTAACCAATTGCATTTCTGCCGTACTGAGAGAGATGTTGGCAGGTGCTAAATCCATGCCGTGAATCCCCTCATGAATTGGCAGAGGTTGTTCATCCACAATGGCATTGTTGACAGTTTGCTCTATCTCTCTTGGAACCAAGCCCATAAAAATAGTTAAGCTGGCTTGGGGGTCTATATCGATGAGCAGAACACGATGACCCAATTGCGCTATTTGGTAGCCCAGGTTTTGGGTAAGGGTGGTTTTGGCAACACCTCCCGCCTGATTAAAAACTGCAATGATTCGGCTCATAAGTAAGTTTGTTTACCTGCACCATTACACCTTAAGATAACGGGGAACAGTCAAATGGCAATGTTTATTTTTGTTTTGGGTAAATCTCACCATCAATATAGAACCCATTTGACATCTAAGAAGGTGCAGCAAGCCTCTTAACCATTAACCGAATAAAACAAAGATTAACCTTGGCAGTCGCATTATCTAAAGTTCTCTCAAAGTTCTTGACAAGGATTTTGCATCTTTCCATCCAAGCATTTGACCGCTCAATGACCCACCTCGCTGCAACCGGAACAAACCCAGATTTACCTTGGTCTTTCTTTTCTTGTTTCGATGGTTTTGCCGAAAGTTCAAACCTGATTTTCGTCATCATTTGGGGATAAACTTTTTCTAACTCCTCCCTCAAATACTCAAGGTGATAACCGTGGTCTAGCAGAATGGTGATTTTGGGAATATTAACGGGCTTCGACTGGAAATAACCAATGTTTTTAATCAACATCTCAATCAAACCCTTATCATCAGATACATTTGCTTTGGTGCAATGAGTAAAGAAGGGAAAGCCCAGGGTATCAACGGCTAGATGCCTCTTAATCCCATTCGTCGAGAAAGTAGAAACAATATCCTTTCGATTCAACACTAGCATTACAAGTGTTTTTCACCGCTTGGGAGTCAATTATGATCAACGTCGTCCATTTGGGTTTTTTTTTACTTGCTCACGCACTTGAGAATGTAAGATACCCATTAGTTTGTCGATCGCTCCAGATGCCCGCCACTGCTTGTAATGCCAATATACGGTTGAGTAGGGGGGCAAGTCCTTGGGCAAGTCTTCCCAATTACAGCCATTCTTCAGTTGATAGAAGATGCCATCCAAGAGTTCTCTTTTTGTCCAATTCGAGGGTCTGGTCTGCTTCTTAGGCGGCAATATAGTCGGCAGTAGGGGTTCAAGGATTTCCCACTCTTCGTCTGTTAGGCTGCTAGAGTACGGCATGACTGCTGGATACGGCTTTTGCGGTAACTGTACTTCAAGATAGTAAAAGATGTCAAATGGGTTCTATACAATTCATACCCAGTTTTATCTCGAATTTCAGTGAAAGACTAATCGCGCTTATTTAGATTTATCTTTGCTGTTGCTCGCATATCTGGCAAGATTAGTGGGGCTAAATAGTCAAAAATATCTTAATGACAGCTTGCGTAACTTTACCCCTACCAGGGATAAAATTGGTAGACCTGCTTTGGCATTTCCATTTTAGTGCAGCCCGTATTGCTGGTATTTGGCACATTACAGGTGGGTTCTTTTTTAGGTAAAGAGCTGTTCTTTCTCTAACCCCCATTGGATTATATGTATTAGAACGACTTGTGCGAATTTGCTTTAAAGCATTAGCAGCACTAGCGCGTACTTTACTGTCTGGATCTTCGAGAGCGACAATCAAAGATGGATCTGCGGATTTTGCATCTGTGCCAATTTTCCCTAAAGCATCAGCAGCACCAGCGCGTACTTTACTGTCTCGATTTTGGAGAGCAATAATCAGAGATGGAACTGCATCTTTACCAATCATTCCAAGTGCATGGGTAGCGCTGGAACGAACATCATTGTTTTTATCTTTGAGTGCCTCAATGAGAGGTCTAACCCAGTCTTTACCAATTATTTGTCCTAAAACATAAACAACAACAATACGAATATTTTCTCTTCTATCGTTTAATAATTTATTTAATACAGGAACTGCTGGTGCTGCTGACGCACCAATATCACCAAGTACAGCAATTGTGATGATGTTAAAGTTTTCGTCTTTATTTTCATCGAGGGCTTTGATAAGAGCAGGAACAGCTTTTGAGTTGCAGGCTACTAACAGTTTTATATCAGTGCTTTCACCTTTGTTTAATTGCTGAATATGCTGTTTAATGTCTGCTTCGGTACATTGAGGTTGAACCGATGGAGTTTGAGCGAGTGCTGTTGCATTCGTAAACTGGGGTAAGGTTATAGCTCCCAGCACAGCCAAAGTCATAAATATAGCTGCTGTTCCAGATTTCCATTGATTCTCAATCAAAACAACCTCCTGCAAAAAACACTTTAAAAAAAAATGCGTATTCATTACAACTCATTGAGCATGAATACGTGTATCTCACTTATAAAACTAGAGCAGATTGCACATTGATGAAGTATTAAGATAACTACTTTTAAGTTTTTATCTTATTATTCATTTACTTTCACAAAAAATGTTTATTGAAACAGGTTTATACTAGAAGCAAAACTTTGCTAATGATCGGAAGTATTTTAGTACATGCCTCTGCAAGTTTTGCTGCTTCAGGCAAGCTAGAAACAGTACCTTTCAAAATCTTCATAGCTGTTTTCGCAGCCTTTTGAAGCGCACCATCTTCAGGCTTTTGCCCCGCCTCTGCTAAAGTTTTTACTTGCTCTAAAGCTTCGACTTTATCTTCTTCAGGTAAATCTAATTCGGCTTCAATTGCTGCTTGTAGTTCAGCTAACAACTCTTTGATGCCAGCCTTGCCTGATTCAGAGGAGTCGGGTAATTGGCTAATAGTGTTGGTGACTGAGCCGCTAATTGCTCCAATTGCAGATCCTGTGATGGTTAGGTTTTCACCTGCTCCTGCAATACCACTAACACTTCCTTGAACACCACTAATACTAACGTTGCCTTTACTTTCGGACATGATAAATTCTCCTTGATTTTGATAAGTTTCTACATAAAATTTAGGCTGATGAATGGCACTCTCTAGGAGTTTTTCTAAACTCGAAATTCTTTCATCTTTTTCTTTTATTCCTAATAGCACTGCTTGTAAATCGCTATAGGGTAAAGATTCAATTTTACTGTATGTTTGAAAATACTCTTTGTATAGTTCAGAGCGATTTGCGTCACCAGTAACTTTAGCTTGGAGTCGAATCTTTTCTTGACCTCTACCTTCCAGTGCTACTATTTCTAACTCAGCTTCTGGGTGATTCTCTGCTAATTGTGTAATAGCAATAGCGGCAGCACTTGGATCAATACCTTCATAGTGGAATAAGTCTAGAGTTTTGAACTTCTTGCCTACGTCACGCAAATCAACATTTTGAGTGCGGTAAAGGTCAAGAGTTTTAATAATCGGAGCAATAAAATCAGCAAAGTCTCCTTCTTTGAAAGTTTCCTGTCGATTATCAGGTTTACGGCAAGGATCTGGGTCATCCTTGGTCGGTAGTTGCATATAAATGTACTCGCACTTCACCACGTCCAGTTGGGTGTCAGTGGAAATACCCCAATTTTCAATATAGGCTCCAGTTAAACAAGCCTGGGTCAAGTTAGTATGATATAGCTGTGCTTGGGCAAGTTTTGCCCCTGATAAATTAGCATTCTGTAAAGTGGCTGCACTCAGATCAGTAGATATCAAGCTGGCATCTTGCAAATTAGCATCTTTAAGGTTGAGTTCCCGCAAATCTAGGCGATCAAATTTTTGCTCTCGACCATCTTTGGTGATTAGCAACTGTTGCACTTTTGGATGTTCCAGATATGTGCCTTCGACACGGGCTTGTTCTAGTTTTTGTACACCAAACCAACAAGTACGGGTGAGGGTAGCTTTTCTGAAGTCTACACTTTTGAGGGTAGCTTGGGTAAAGTCAGCATCTGTTAAATCTGCACCGCGAAAACTGGTTCCTTTTTGAGCAACGATACCAATTGCCAGCATTCGAATTAGAGAATATTTTTTTTCTCCAGCTATAGCTTGGCAACCAATATAAATACCCGATACAATCGCCACTAAACCAATCAACCCCGCCGTAAGGTAAGCTGACTCATGTGACCTAACTCCTAGTAAAGCACCAAGTACAGCACCGATAAAAGCCATCAGTCCTGCTAAAGTTCTAGCTCTTGGTAAAGTCATTACTCTTGCTACAGCTACAGCTACAGCCATATTGCCAATTCCGGCAAGCACACCGGTTAAAGCTAGCGTAGTAAATACTGCGCCAATTACTAAATTTCTTCCCGCTTCATTTTCTGGAAGAAAAGCCAGTGCTGCGATTAAGCAAGCAGCTACTACCTCAGCTAGTGTTGCTAATGTTGCTCCTAAGCCTTGCCAAAAAACTACAATCAAAAATATTGCTAATGTGATTAAAGAAAGAATACCAAAAAATAAATTTCCATAAATATTATTAGTTAATAAATCACCAATAAAAGCACCAGCATAAGCTGAAATTAATCCTGCAAATAATGACAGAATAAGTGACAATACAACCAAGCCAATCGCCCAAAAAATTGGTAGACCTGCTTTGGCATTGCGGAAGTTAGCACCAATTAAAACAGCATCACGGAAGTCCGCACCTCGGATATCAGCGTGGCTAAAGTTTGCTGCTACCAAATTTTTACCGCGGAAGTCTGCACCCTGTAATTTAGCAAGGGGAAATTCTTTTGCCATTATTGTTTACCCGTTGCACTCAAAGGCATTTCCATCTTAGTACAGCTTTGATTATTGGAATTTTGCACATTGCAGGAGGTTTACTTTGTTCCAGGTAAATTTGTCTTATTTGAGCCGTAGAAGAACATTTTAGAAAACGGCATCGGCGGCGGAAATCTTCAATTTCCTGTTGGTCATTCACAGATTTTTTAATTTTCTCTAGAGCATTAGTAGCCGCAGAGCGTACTGTACTATCTGGGTCTTTGAAAGCAATGGTTAAATACGGAACTGTAGCTCTTGCATCTATACCAATTTGCCCTAAAGCATCAGCAGCACCAGCGCGGATATTACTATCTGGATTTTTGAGAGCAATAGTTAGAGCCGGAACTGCATCTTTACCAATTATTCCAAGTGCGTTAGCAGCACTTGAACGAACGTTCTCATTTTTATCTTTGAGAACCTGAATCAGAGGTCTAACCCCATCTTTACCAATTATTTGTCCTAAAGCAGAAACAACAACAATACGAATATTTTCTCTTTTATCCTTTATTAATCCGTTTAATACAGGTACTGCTAGTGCTGCTTCCGCACCAATTGTACCGAGTGCAGCAATTGCAATAATGCGAGGATTTTCATCCTGATTTTCTAAAGTTTTAATTAAAGCAGGAACGGCTTTTGATTTGCACGCTACTAACAATTCCTCCAGATTAGTGCTTTCACCTTTGTTTAATTGTTGGATATGCTGGTTAATCTCTACATCAGTACATTGAAACTCAACCAATCGAGTTTGAGCGAGTGCTGTTGGATTCATTAACAAGGGTGAGGTTATAGCTCCTAGCACAGCCAAAGTCATAAATATAGCTGCTGTTCCAGATTTCCATTGCTTCTCTGGTAAAAATAACCTACAGCAAAAAACAGTTTTTAAGAAAAAAGGGTAGTAATTAAAACTCATTTAAGTATAAATACTTATAAAGTTAAGTTTTATTATCCTAAGATTATATTCCAAATAAATTTGCAAAAACGAAATTAATATAAAATATTATACATATTTATAAAGTATAAACCGTAAAGCTAATGTATAAATTTTAGAGCTTGTTACAAAATCAGAGGGAAGTTGTTGCCAGTTATTCTTAAGCTTGGATCAAGTTGAATCAAGTGATCGCTTTTATGGAAAGAACTAAATTTAAGGGAATCGGGGTGTGTTAGGCTCTGACAAAAGATAATTCTTCATTGCCTGAAACTGCTTTTTAACTAGCCAATGCTGCATAAATGTTGTAGCGCGGTCGAAGTTATTTTAACACCAAGATTTAAGAACTCGTGGCTCGGAGTCGGCGCAGCGGAGTGGCTCTTGCGGGCTTGTGGGATCTAGTCGGCCCAACCAGTAATCTCTCTGCCCGTAAGAGCCACCGACTCCGAGAGCGAAGCGGTCACGAGTTCGGTCTGCACGGCGCGGATCACAAACTAAAACCACGGTCAAGCTGTTTCTGCTTTTGTTGCTCCTCCCTCAAATGAGCTTCTAGTTCCTGACTCCAATCAGAATTATGGGTTTTGAGCCTTTTACCCTGTGGCAACAATTCTAATACTGCACTAGCTGCGTTATTCCCTTGTTCATCATTATTGAATGCTACGACCACCCTATTGAAACTCCTGAGAAATTCCATAGGTAGGTTATTCGGGTCATCAACTGCTATCAACATGGTTCTAGTTGGTGGTAGCCCCTTGCAACTTGAAAGAAGGTAGGTGGCTGCTGACATCGCATCAATTGGTGTAGAACACAAAAAGACGTTTTCTACCTTGTCCGTTGGTTGCCCTCCTAATCTCAGATAAAACCAACCTTTTTGTGTAGAGGTGTTTTGGTCGTACTCCACAGTGCGATGATTTTCTCTAGGCTTTGACCAAACTAATGCGCCAGTTTTTTCACCATCTAAATCACGCTTGATAAACAAAATATTTCGCTGCTCATCCATGTAAAGCAACTGATTACCATGTAATCCTTGCACAATATAATCTGGTATGTAGCGTTTCTCGCTTAAGTACTTGTGCAATACTTGCCAAAGAACTTTATCCTCTGGTGGTGGCGTAAACTGAGGCTGTTGTTGTTTGTGTTCAATTTCTTGAAAGAGTTTTTCTAACTGCTCAACTGGGAGTGGTTTAACAGGTTTGAGCAGCAATTCGTTAATCGGCTCATCATCACGTTCTGGTTGGTAGTCAACAGCAAGATGTTTTTGCAGGCCAGGGAATGTATAAGCTGCGCCTAACTGTGTGCCACTAAAAGCTTGCCCATCTTTCTCATAAGAAATGCCTTTAGACTTACCATTTCTAGTGAAACCTGCCCTGACGCTAATGCCAGCTTGCTGCAAGCGCATGATCAGCGTTGGCATTTGGGGACTATCAACTCTAGCCCTATCTATTGTCTGCTGAAGTTCCTCTTTGATAGTGCGTCCTGGTGGCTGCTCAAGTTTACCTAGTTCAAATTCTTCTTGCTCTCGCCTTATGCGCCTGATTTGTCCGGTGCTGGGTGTGCGTTGAAGCTTCTCTCTACTGCCCTGCACTTGCACTAAATCATAGTCTTGCTCGATTTGTCGCAGGACTTTCTCAGAGCGTACATAATCCCAGGAATCATGCACTACTAGCCCCGTGTCCATCCTGATCCGGCTGGCTGCAATATGGATGTGGTCGTCGTCGGTGTTATGGTGGCGGAAGATGACAAACTGATTGGCATCAAAGCCCATCTCCTTCATGTAGCGATCGCCAATCTCGCTCCACTTCTCATCATCTAATTTATCACCCTTAGCTGCTGACAGCGAGACATGGTAAACAACTCGGTCTGCATCAGAATTCAGTTGTCGAGATAGCTTAAACTCCCGCGCCAATTCTCGCGCATTTCTTCCGCTCATGTTGCCGCCGATGAGTTTGGCATCTTCGCGGGATTCTAAATAATCTAACAGCTTGCGAAAACCTCTCCCCTTAGTCTGCTTCCCAATCATCGTCTTCCTCTTCTTCCCAGTCGTCAGATTCAATATCATCCGAGGCAATGTCTCGTCTGCACTGATGCAGCAGTTCTAAAAGTTCTCGTAAAAGTCCTGGATCAGCAGGTAAAGTTCGCCCCATTAATATAGCTGTGTTGGTGGCTTTGACAAGCTGGTTGAGGTTGTTCCCGATTTGTCCTAATTCCCAATATGTTTGCAAGCTAATTTTACTGAGTCGTTTTGGCAATGGACGCATCAACGCATTACGTCTCATCAGTTCACTCGCTGACATTCCCGCGTCTTGTGATTTAATACGAATCATATCCAGTTCGATGTCGCTCAACCTCACTGGAAAAATATGCTTTCGAACTAGAGCTTTTGACTGCTTGCGATTCGCCATAAGTCGAGAAGATATCGGGACATTGCGAGGGGGGTTTTTCAAGGGGGGTTTCCCCACTTGAACCAGTCTGCCGTTCGAGCGCAGCGAGACAAAGCGTAAGCTTTGAGGCATGGCTGACTTCTAGCCCAAATACTAGGTAAGTGAGGTGTCAATTACTACGTATGTACGGAGGCACAGCGATGGGCTGAAGGCGGGAGTACAAAGGCGTAGCCGTGATGCTGATCATCCTACAACTTACAAGGGAGGATAGCAACGGCGTAGCCGGAATTTGAATCAAATCAAGCAGGAGATAAATTCTGGTTCGGCGTAGCCACTATAGAGGAGATAAAAATGGCGTAGCTGCTATATGAAAATTCTCTTTTACAGCGAAGCTGCCACACAATATAGTAGTCCGGCGTAGCCGTAATACGAAAAAATAATTCAGTGTAGCTGTTTTAAGTAAGATTCTAAATTCAGCGTAGCTGTAATAGTCAGATTTTTTAGCATTAGCTTGAATAATCAGACCAGCGAAGCTGCCACACTAAAAAATATAAAACGTAGCCCTAATACGAAGAGGTAATTCGGCGTAGCCGCAATCGTCAATTTTTTTTAGGATTTTGAAAACAAATGGGTACAAATTATTTCAAATAGCCGATAATTATCAGTTAATCGGGATTCACGAGATAACCATGAGTGAACATCAGAATTCAGAAGTAATTACGAAAGAGAAGATTGATAAGGCCATCAATCTGCTGAAAGAACAGAAACCGAAAGAGCGAGAAGATGTATCGGACAGAGAGGCCATCAGGAAAATGAGACGGTACATTGAGAAGCTGACCTCTGATAAGTACGGCTACACTTACGATGAAGTTTCAGAAATGCTGAAGGGTCTGGGCATTAATTTGACTGGTAGCCGGATTAAATATTTATTGGGTGAGGTGAAGAAAAATACTCATCGCCGTCAAAAGACCGACTCAAGGGGCAACAGTAGTACTTTATCAAATCCGGCTACTGAAACTCAGCCAACAGTGGTAAATACTGCGATTGAAAATACTGCGTCAGTTCAAGCTAGTAGTGAGCCGGAGAAATCAACAGTCAATAGTGCAAAGGGCAAGAGAAAAAGTAAACAGCCTTTCTCGCAGGAGCAATCGGCACAATCAAACCTAGAGGGTGAATTAAACAACGCTGCCTTTCAACCAAAACTTTACAGCGCTGAAGATTTATAAACTGGTTGAATTATGAGTCAAACTTACCCGATTAATGGAGAAAGAGTAGCACTGAATAAAAGAATAGTAGTGTGTACTGGAGAAAAGGGAGGCACAGGTAAAAGTATTGTGGCTAGGTTTCTATTAGATATGTACTTGGCCAATGATATTCATGTTGTAGCGTATGACTGCGACTCTAACAATCCACAACTTTGGAGACACTATAACAGAGTTGTAAATGGAGGGGTCAAAACAATCAAATTTAATCAACATGGGTTCAACGAGATTTTCAAGAATGATTTACAGCAATTAAGTCCTACTGTAGCTTTAATGGATCTGCCGTCTGGAGTAGGAGATTATTTTAAAGATTTTGTTCAAGATGTGCAATCGTCAAGCTTGGGCTATCGCATTACTATGGTATCGGTACTAGGCAGAGTCAAAGACAGCGTAATTCAACTCAAACGATTAATAGAAGCTTGTGGTAATCAGGTTGATTATGTAGTGGTGAGAAATTTGTATTGGGGTGAAGACGAAACAGCGTTCATCAAGTACAACTCATCTAAAACCAGACAATCTGTATTGGAGTTAGGAGCAATAGAGGTAGATTTTCTTCCTATAGTAGATAGAGTTATCGATAGAATTGACTCACTTGACGCAGGCTTTACAGAAGCAGTGAACTATGAAGGAATAGAGGTTTCCGTTATGGGCAGGTTAACTGCATGGATTACTAGAAATGAGCCGGAGTTGATTAAAGCTGGCTTATTTTTAAGGCTTGAAGGCGCAAAATCCAGAAATTATCAAACCCTAAAGCAAGTAATAATTTAAGGGATTTGAATGTAAATTAATTAACCGCTTAACTCCGGTAAAATCTCTCTCAAGAGCAGCGTAACGTTAGAGCAACTCAGAAGCATTCATAAGCAGATACACAAAAGTGTTATTGATAGGAGAAATACAACATGGGCGAGGCCAAACGGCGCAAAACGTTAGATCCTAATTATGGAAGAGTTCGTCAGTCTCCCAAAAACAATGTACAAAATGATATATCGCCTCTAGTAAATGCCTTAATTAATTTACCTAAGAATTTATGTTGGGAGCTTTTTACTGCGGGAAACTCTAGCGATTGGTTGGGAGATGAAATCGAGATTCCCATAGACAAAGATACCCAATCAATTATCTCAAGATTGTTCTGCCAGGATCACCTCAGCCCGATTGATGCACAAACTGTTGAAAATATATCTACTGTCTGTTCAGTTCAGAGGCAGAATAATCATGAGATTTGGTGCGACTTATATCGCATAGTTTGTCTAGTGGATGAGGAAATTCTCCTCAAAGTTCTAAAAAATAAATCTATAGAAGAAACAGACTACTCACTGCGCTCAATGATTCTGTTTGAAATGGCTTGCCCATGTATTCTCGATGACGACGAGGAGTTTTGGTCGGATGACACCTCCCCAACCCCCACAGAGATTTCAAACTTTTTATTCGAGCGCCTGTCCAAAGAGAAATACAGTAATACTGAGGTACAACAATTGAAAGCGTTTTGCTCTCGTGTCGGGTCGCTATTTTCTCGAAAGTGGGCAGAACACTGGTTTGAACAAGATTTATAAGCTGACTTTGAAAACGAATTTTAGTAAGCTTTGAAGTTATTTTTCTTCTGTTGAGAGATGACAGTCGCTTTACAGCTTTAATACATCAGGCTGGCTGGCTGACTGGCTGGCTTTAAATCCATTACTGGGGGTTAATGGGTTCATGACCATCTACCTGTGTGATTGACCTGTATGGATCGTCCAGTAAATTTGTTTATCTATTTATTTACCGTTAGTGGACGGAACCGAAAACAGGCATTTTGGGATGAGTGGTAGTCCTAACTTTTACATTCTTAAGCTTGCAGCGCAAGTCACTCTTCCGAAAATCGCTACTATTGCATGAGGTAACTGGGCTGTAGTCTATAAGCTACAACGCTGCTCCCGCTATTTAGTTAGGTGGAGAGTTGGAATTTGTGGTTAAGCCTGGGCTGTATCTAATGCCAGCCAGTTTTTGAAGATTTCATCTCGCCCATCGTCACCGTCAACCACACGATAAACTCGCTGGCGTTCACCCGTGCCATCACGACAGATGTATTTCAATTTCAGCCCTATCTTCTTCAGCAATCGCCGTAAAATAACGATGGGGCTGTCATTGTCATTGAGGGTAATTCCCAGGACGGTTTTCACCTGCCACTTCACGGATAGAGCATTGTTAGCCATCTGCACTAGGTCGGCATCAGTCCCCCGGAATTCGCGGTCATCGGCGATGAAATTGGGGATGTTGAACAGTTCTAAGGCATGAATCACTAGCCCAAGCTGACCGCCGTTAAAGTCTGGTAGCCAAGCACTCTTACAAGCAAGCATCTTTTCACCCAGTTTGCGATCGCGGTCAGCGACTTTCGCTCTGCCCAAGGTCAGGTAAAAATGCAGCCTCAGTTGTGGGTAATAACCTTGATCGTCTTTTTTGATCAGTTCTGGGGTAACATCCACACCGTAACGTTGCTCTAGCTTATATTTGCGCTCAATGTGGCGTTCAGTTGTGGTTTTAGCCCGTTGCTGTTGTAGCGCCGAATATTTGGCAGCAGTCATATCAGTTGTATCGGCAGCAGAAATGTCCTGACACTCACCGTTGTAAACTTCATTTGTTTGGGCGATGATTTCGTTCTTTAACTTTTTGCGAATTTTGTTGTCATGAACATCGACAATGTTATGGCCTTCGTTGCCTAATTCCTCTAGCACTGTGTCGCGGTAATGAATCATACCCGCATTGATCCGACAGGCCATTTTGCCAAAAACGTTTAAGGCAGTGCGGTTAATGTTGATTTCATCGCCGTTAACGATCAATGAAGCATTTTGTAGCAGCTTCAAGTTAGCTTGAAAGCGTTTATGCTCACAGGCTAACAGGGATTTGAGGTTAATTGCTCCGTTACCAATCTTTCCTAAGCCATGACTGGCTACCCAAAGATAGCGCGGTATAGCTTCTCGCACACGAGCTAAAGCTTGACGGGTAGCATTTTCTGGAGCAACCCCCTGGAAGCATCCCCAAACGCTGGTAAAATGCCCCCAAATGTCAATGCTGACTCCCGTGCCGATGGATGGAGAGGCCAGCACAATGTCATATTCCAGCAGCACCTTATTTAATCTCTCAATGCAGCCGTAAGCTTCGTGTTGCGGGTCGGCAATCGTTTCGGAGTCAATGCGAAGGATTTTTCTATTGGGAAATTGTTTCTTTAACCTTGCCTCTAAAACTTTGGTTCCCCATTTAGATTTAGCTTTTTGGGAATCAACGGCAATAAAAGGCTTACCCCCGGTTTTGATGTGGGCTTCCAGGGCAGCTAACCAATTAACCGGGGTAGTTTGTTTGTAGTGGTAGATGTTCCAGGGTTGTCCCTTCCAGTTGTTGACGACAACCCAAGGGGTAACGTTGGTTTCTGCCAGACCCATGACCATTTCTGGTGATAAATCAGATAAGTCAGCATCAGCCAGGATAACTTTACCCCGTCCAGGGGCGAAGGCATTTTTGAACAACTGGGAAAGTTGGTTGAGGACTTCGACCCGATGCTTCTTAACTTCAGTGTTGGCGCTTAGTAAGTGCCAGATTACCTGTTCAGATTCGTCAATGATTACTAAGGGTTCTTTCCAGTGGGCAGCGTTAAATCTGGCTTGACCGTTGGGGTGTAAACTGTCTACACACAGCGCAAAACCGAGTAAAACTCCTGTTTCGCTGTTTCTGACTTCGGTAATGTAGGGGATGCCTACCCTGTCAGCGATCGCACTTGCTAACTGTACCCTGTGCGATAAGAGGATAACGGGTTGACCGTTGGCGATCGCCTCTTGAACTATCGCGGCAAATGACTCGGTTTTACCAGAACCTTTAACGGATTTGAGTAAAATCAGTTTAGCGGTTTCCGGGATGGTCAATGCTCCCAGGTAACGCTGATTGAGGACGAGTGACCCTGAGTAAGATAGTCGGCTATACTCTTTAACCTGCCATTTTTCTTTTGTCAGTGCTAGTTTTATAATTTCATCAGTAACAGCTGGCCCCCTAGCAGCGATTAAGTCATCAATGCCTTTTTCGGGGTAACTCCACTGTGTCACTAGGACTTGACAGCCGCAGGCAGTTAACAGTTTTGCGGTTTGGCTAATGGCAATATTTACCCGTTGGACTGTTTCTGGTTTGGTGTCGTGGTCAAAGCAGATGATGAATTTACGTCCAAGGGTGGCGAAGTGTTGTAGCTCTGGAATTAGGTGTAAATTACCTGTGGGTTGCCCAAATTCATCTTTGGGATTGCGGTAGCCACTGTTTATCCCAGGAAGGGCGATCGCCGCATAGCCCAAAGTAAGCAACGCCCCTGCTTTTTTGGCCCCTTCACAAATCACAACTGAGATGTTGTACT
>JAESGI010000195.1_pt1 | contig 42187 bp, 39 predicted proteins | sample 9269671 | NCBI WGS metagenome assembly JAESGI01 (sample SAMN14515641, study PRJNA621666) | algae metagenome | isolation source: Nostoc indistinguendum CM1-VF10 and co-occurring heterotrophs from gravelly... | place: USA: Clark Mountains, San Bernardino, California | collected 1998-06-05 | reverse complement strand
CGACTGGCTGCCGGTGCAGGGCTACGCCTCGCTCGGATCCGGCTTCGGGCCCTGGCTGAAGAGCATCCTGCTGCCGTCGCTGACGCTCGGCCTGATATCGGCGGCCTTCCTCGCCCGGGTGACGCGCGCGACCGTGCTGGAGGTGCTCTCCGAGGACTATGTCCGGACCGGCCATGCGAAGGGCCTGGCCCCGCGGACGGTCATCGTCCTGCACGTCCTGAAGAACGCCGCCATCCCGATCGTCACCGTGATCGGAACGAGCATTGCCGGGCTGTTGAGCGGTGTCGTCATCGTCGAAAGCGTCTTCGCCATCCCCGGGATCGGCAGCCTCGTGATCGATAGCGTCCTCAAGCGCGACTATCCCGTCATCCAGGGCGTGATCCTCTTCCTGTCGATCGGCTACGTCGTCGTGAACCTTTCGATCGACCTGAGCTACCGGCTGTTCGACCCCAGGATCGAGGGATAGACGAATGACGTCCTTCGCCCCGGCGCTGCTCGGCGCAGCGCGCTCGCTCGCCGCCACCATCCGCCGCCACCCCAGTTCCGCCATCGCGGCCGCAATCGTCGCCGTGCTGGTCCTGGCAGCGCTGCTGGCGGACTACATCGCCCCGCACGACCCGATGGCGATTTCCGGCCGCCAGAGGCTGCGTCCACCTTCGGAAGCCAATCCGATGGGCACCGACAATCTCGGCCGCGACGTGCTGAGCCGGGTGATCCACGGCGCGCAGATCTCGCTCCTCGTCGGCATCTCCGTGGCCGCGGTGAGCACCGTCGTCGGCAGCGCCATCGGCGTCCTCGCCGGCTACAGCCGCTATGTCGATCTCGTGGTGATGCGGATCATGGACGGGCTGATGGCGATCCCCGGCATCCTGCTGGCCATCGCCTTCCTCGCCATGTTCGGATCCAGCGTGACCAGCGTGATCATCGCGATCTCGGTGCCGGACATCCCGCGCGTCGTGCGGCTGGTCCGCTCGGTGGTGCTGAGCCTGCGGGAGCTTCTCTACGTCGAGTCGGCGCGCGCGATGGGCGCCGGCCCGATGCGCATCATCATGAGGCACATTCTGCCGAACGCGGCGGCGCCGATCCTGGTCCAGGCCAGCTTCCTCTGTGCATCCGCCATCCTCGCCGAGGCCAGCCTCGGCTTCCTCGGGCTCGGCACGCCCTCCGAGATCCCGAGCTGGGGCAACATCATCGCCGAAGGCCGCTCCTTCATCGGATCGGCGCCCTGGCTCCTCTTCTTCCCGGCACTGGCGCTCACCGTGGCGGTGCTCGCGGTCAATGTGCTGGGCGACGGTCTGCGCGATGCGCTCGACCCCCGTTTCCGGCGCCGCATCTAGGACGATTACAGGAAGGCCTGACATGAAACAGAAATTCGTCCATTTCGACGGCAACCTGCCCCTCATGCGGCCCGGCGCCGAAGCCGAGATCCCGGCCCCTTACGTCTATGTCTGCGGCGAGCGCGAACTGCGCGAGAAGGTCGTCGCGCTGTTCGCCAAGCGCTATGTCGACATGCTCTACGTCACGGGGCTCGACCGTTCGACCGCAGATGCCCGCTTCCGCCCGCTGATCGCCGGCGTCTCCGAGGGCCTCTATGAGGGGCGCGACCACTCCGCGCTGACGGCATTAGTCGAGCGTGCATGGCTGGACGGCGCCATAGGCGTCGCGGCATCCGACAACGACCGCTCCGTCGAGGTGACCTGGACCGATGCGGCCTTCGGCGCGCCCGTGCTGGGGCGGGCCATCGCCCGCGACGGTTATGGCGGCATCGTCCTCGGCGGCCATCGCGAGCCGGCCTTCGACCCCGCCCCGATCAAGCGCCGGCCGGCGGACCGCTCGGGCGCCTGGCCGCTCGGCGACAGCCATGTCGAAAGCGCTGCCGCGCCGGAACTGGCCGCCGCCGCCGATACCTTGTTCGAGCGCTCGGCCGGGCTTTACGGGCTGATGATCGCCAGGCCCGACGGAATCGTGTTCGAGCGCTATGGCGATGCCGGCCGGCCGGACCGCGTGACGCCGAGCTGGTCGATGACCAAGGCGACCACCGGCACGCTGATCGGCCGCCTGGTCCAGGAAGGTTGGCTCGGCAGCGTCTATGACCGCGCACCGGCGCCCGCCTGGACCAATCCGCGCGACGTCCGCTCGCGCATAACCCTCGACAACCTGATGCGCATGCGATCGGGCCTCGGCTTTCCGAGCTACGACGGCAAGGGCGGCTGCAGCCACGTCTTCGAGGACAATTTCGTATACTACAACGCCGAGAACGCTTTCGACGTGGCGCAGCGCGCCAGCCAGGTCACGCTTCCCGGCGAGAACTACCGCTACATCAACACCGGCATCAACGTCCTCGGCGCGATCATCCGCAACGAGATCGAGAAGCGCGGTCTGCCCTATCACGAGACGCTGTATGCGCTCCTGGCCGACCGCATCGGCATGCACTCCTACCAGCACTCCGCCGACATGCACGGCAACTTCATCGCCTCCGGAGCCGGCTTCGCGGTGCTGCGTGACTATGCGCGCTTCGGCCTGCTCTTCGTCCAGGACGGCGTCTGGAATGGCGAGCGCCTGCTGCCCGAGGGCTGGGTCGACTACGCGCTGACGCCCTCGCATACGGGGGCGACCTATGCCGCCTGCTTCAGGTCCAACAGCGACAGGGTATTTCCCAGCGTGCCGGCGAGCGTGGCATGGGCGGCCGGCGCCAGCGACCAGAAGGTCATCATCCTGCGCGAGAGCGGCTGCGTCGTCGCCATGGCGAACGAGCGCGAGCATCCCGTCGATCTCGTGGCGCTCGACCGCGTGCTCGCCGTGGCGACCGGCGCCTGAATGCAGCCAGCGCCCTGACTATGAGCGAGCAGATGAACGATCTCGACCTCCGCCTCGACCGGTATATCGAGGACAACAAGGAGCGCTTCCTCGAAGAGCTCTTCGCCTTGCTGCGCCAGCCCAGCATCTCGACGCGCGACGAGGGCATGACCGAATGCGCCGCGCTGCTGGTCCGGCAGATGCAGGATGTCGGGATCGCGACCCAGGTCTTCCCCACGGCGCGCCATCCGATCATCTACGGCGAGGCGCTGAAGGAAGGCGCGCCGACCGTCCTGATCTACGGCCATTACGACGTCCAGCCGCCGGAACCGCTGGAACTCTGGGACTCGCCGCCCTTCGAGCCCGAGATCCGCGACGGCAAGATCTACGGCCGCGGCACCTCGGACAACAAGGCGCAGATCTTCATCTACCTCAAAGCGATCGAGGCGTTCCGCGCGGTCCTCGGCGAGCTCCCGCTCTCGTTCAAGTTCATGTTCGAGGGCGAGGAGGAAATCGGCAGCCCCAATCTCGCGCCCTTCGTCGAAAGCCATCGCGAATTGCTGGCGGCCGACATCACCTATTTCTCGGACAGCCACATCCATGAATCCGGGCGGCCGATGGTCATCCTCGGGCTCAAGGGCATGGCCTATGTCGAGCTCAGGGTCCGGACCACCGGCGGTGACCAGCATTCGATGCGCGCGACGGGCGTTCCCAGCGCGACATGGCGGCTGATCTGGGCGCTGAACACGCTGAAGACGCCGGACAACCGCATCGCCATCGAAGGGTTCTACGACGATGTCCGTCCACTCACCGCGCTCGAGGCGGCGACGATCGACAAGATCCCCGAGGACGAAGCCGCGTTGAAGCAGCTGTTCGGCGTGGACGCGCTGCTGCCGGGGCGGGTGCGCGACGGCTATTACTTCAATTTGATCACCGAGCCGACCTGCAATGTCGCCGGCATCTTCGGCGGCTATACCGGCCCGGGTTCGAAGACGGTGCTGCCGGCGACCGCCACCGCCAAGCTCGACATGCGGCTGGTGCCGAACCAGAAGCCGGCCGACATCGTCGCCAAGCTGCGCCGGCATCTCGACGCACATGGCTTCGGCGACATCGAGGTCCATGCGTTCAACCGGGTGACGCCGTCGCGCACGCCGGTCGACCATCCCGTCCTGCCGGTCATCACGCAGACGCTGGAGGAGGTCTACGGGCGCGAGGCGATCGTCTTTCCGAACATCGGCGGTGCCGGCCCGAACTACGTCTTCACCGACATCCTCGGGCAACCCTGCTTCGAGATTCCGCATGCGACCCATGACCAGGCCAATCACGCACCGAACGAAAGCATGGACCTCGCCGGGTTCATCAACGGCATGCGCACGCTCGTCCGCGTCTTCCCGCGCCTGATCCCGACGCTCCAGGCGCTGCGCGAAGGCGCGGGGCAGCGGGCCTGAAACCGACAACGATAACCATGAGGAGAATGGACATGACCGTCATGATCAGCCGCAGGCGCGCCCTGCAATCGGCGGCAGCGCTTGCGATCGCCACTGGCATCGGCGGCCCGGCCCGGGCGCAGGCCGGCAAGAACACCTATCTCATCTATGCGACGGGCGCGGACGCCTCCACGCTCGACCCGCACTTCTCGACCGACCTGCGCACGCGCCGCGTCGCGATGCAGATCCACGAGACGCTGGTCGCACGCGGCCCCGACGGCAAGTTTGTGGGCGTGCTCGCCGAAAGCTGGCAGACCGCCACGGACGGCGTGAGCTGGACCTTCAAGCTGCGCAAGGGCGTCAAGTTCCACGACGGCAGCGATTTCGACGCCGAGGCGGTGCGGTTCTCGATGGAGCGCCTGAAGGATCCGGCGACAGGCTCGCCGCGGCGCAGCATGGGCGAGCAGATCGCGGCCCTCGAGGTGGTCGACCCGCTGACCGTCGTGATCAAGACGCCGCGCCCCTACGCCGCGCTGCTGGCGCAGCTGACGATGGAGAATCTCGGCATCGTCAGCCCTGCGGCGGCCAAGAAGCACGGCAAGGACTATGGCCGGTCTCCGGCCGGAACCGGCCCCTTCAAGCTGGCCTATTGGCGCCCGGGCGAGCGCATCCGTCTCGATGCGAACGGTGACTACTGGGGCGGCAAGGCCCAGGTTCGCGGGCTCGAGTTCCGCGTCGTGCCGGAAGACAGCGCGCGGATCCTCGTCCTCCTCTCGGGCGAGGCGCATCTCATCGACAACATCACGCCGGCGATGCTGCCGCGCCTCGAAAAGGCGCCGAACGCCCAGCTGATCACGGCGATGAGCCAGCGCACCGTCTATTTCGGCCTGAACACCAAGATGGCGCCGTTCGACAACCCGAAGGTCCGCCAGGCGCTGGCCCATGCGATCGATACCCGCGCCCTGATCAAGCACGTGATGAACGGCAAGGGCGATGTCAGCCGCAGCTTCATCGACCCGTCGATCCTCGGCCTGCCCCCCTCCATGCCCTACGAGTACGATCCGGCCAAGAGCAAGAAGCTGCTCGAGGAGGCCGGCTTCAAGGACGGCGTGGCGTTCGACTTCTATCACACGCTCGGCATCTACCTGAACGACCGCGCGGTGTCCGAGGCGATCCAGGCCCAGGCGGCGCCCGCAGGCTTCAAGATCAGCCTCAAGACGGTCGATTTCCCAACCCATCTTAGCATGCTGCGGGCCCGCGACCGCGCCGCCGCCTACATGCTGAGCGAGGGCTCCCCGACCGCCGACGCCGACGTGTCGCTCAACCTCGTGATGAAGACCGGCGGCCCGAGCAACTACGGCAACTACAGCAATCCCGCCGTCGACGCGCTGATCGAGAAGCAGCGCACGCAGCTCGAGCCCGCCGCGCGGAACGCGACGGTTGCCGAGGCGCTCAAGACGATCAGCGAGGACGTTCCGCTGATCCCGCTGTTCTATTCGCCGCAGCTTTTCGCGGCGGCCAAGACGGTCGACGGCATCGCGATCAAGCGCAACGAGTTCATCGACTTCAACGGCGCGCGCTTCGTCTAGAGCCAAGCGTCTTGCACCTCCCGCGCCGACGCGGCGGGAGGTGCTGCCAGAGCGTGCCGGGCACTTCGCCCGGCCGTGCCGTTCGCCGCGCCGCAAGCTGACGAGCCGCGCGAAACCCGGGGTGCGACGTGTTCCAGTACATCATTCGACGCATAATCTTCGCGATCCCGGCCCTGATCGGGGTTTCGGTCGTGGTGTTCCTGATGCTCCACGCGACGCCAGGCGACCCCGCGCAGGTGGTCGCCGGCCCGGAAGCCACGGCGGCAGACATCGAGAACGTGCGCAAGTCGCTCGGCCTCGACCGGCCGATCGTCGAGCAGTATCTGCATTTCGTCGGGCGCGCCGTCACCGGCGATTTCGGCGTCAGCTTCAAGACCGGCCGGAGCGTGGTCGAGGAGATCGGCCACCGCTATCTCAACACCCTGCAGCTCGCGGGCGCGGCGATGCTCTTCGCCGTCGTGGTCGGCATCGTCTCGGGCGTGCTCTGCGCCGCGTTCAAGTACAGGGCGCTCGACAACATCATCCTGGTCCTGTCGCTGATCGGCATCTCGGCGCCGGCCTTCTTCGTCGGCCTGGTTCTGATGATCGTCTTCTCGGTGCAGCTCGGCTGGCTTCCGCTCACCGGCAACGATAGCTGGCGGCATCTGATCCTACCCTGCGTGACGCTCGGCCTGGCGAACGCGGCGATCATCGCCCGGGTCATGCGCGCCCGGCTGATCGAGACGCTCGACAGTGACTATGTCCGCACCGCTTATGCCAAGGGCCTGTCGGGCTACCGCGTGATCACCCGTCACGGGCTGCGTAATGCGCTGATGCCGGTGATCACCGTCGTCGGCCTGCAGATGGGATATCTGCTCGGTGGCGCCGTGATCACCGAGACCGTGTTCAGCTGGCCCGGGCTCGGGCGGCTGATCATCCAGTCGATCTCCTCGCGCGACCTGCCGCTGGTCCAGGCCTCCGTGCTGCTGATCGCCGTCACCTTCGTGATCATCAATCTGCTGACCGACCTGCTCTACGGCCTGGTCGATCCCCGCGTCGAGGTCGCCTGACGATGTCTTTCACGGAAAACGTCGACACAAACGTGCCCAGCGCGGCCGAACCCGCCAAGCCGCAGCGTTCCTCCGAATGGGCCCGCTTCTGGAAGAAGTTCCGCAGGTCCAAGCCGGCGCTGCCCGGCGGCATCATCGTCGCCATCATCGTCTTCTGCGGCGTCTTCGCGCCCTGGATAGCTCCGCATGACCCGTTCCGGCCGGAATTTGGCGCGATGCTGGAAGGGCCGAGCTGGGCGCATCTCTTCGGCCGCGACGAGCTCGGGCGCGACCTCCTCTCGCGTGTCATCCACGGCGCGCGCATCTCCCTGCTCGAGGGCGTGCTGTCGGTTGCGCTGGCGATGTCGATCGGCGTCCCGATCGGGGTCGTCGCCGCCTATTTCGGCGGCAAGCTCGACATCGTCCTGATGCGCATTATCGACGTCATGCTGGCATTCCCGGGCGTGCTGCTCGCGATCGTCATCGTCAGCATCCTCGGCCCGAGCCTGACGAACACCATGATCGCGGTCGCGGTCTACACCATTCCGATCTTCACCCGGATCGCGCGCTCGGCGACGCTCGCCCTGATGAAGGAGCCCTATATCGAAGCCGCGCGCTCGATGGGCATGCGCAACGGGCGCATCATGCTGAGGCACATCCTGCCCAACATCGCCGGCGAGATCACGGTGATGGCGACGCTGCGCATCGGCATCGCGGTGCTGACCGCATCCAGCCTGAGCTTCCTCGGCCTCGGCGCGCAGGCTCCGACGCCGGAATGGGGCAGCATGCTGGCGAGCGGTCGCAACTACATGCTGATCGCCCCCCACATCGTCGTGTTCCCGGGGCTGGCGATCCTGTTCCTCGTGCTGGGGCTGAACCTGCTCCAGGACGGGCTGCGCATCGCCCTCGATCCCAAATCGGTGGAGCCCTGAGGGTTCCACGCCCCTGCATTCCCCTCTTGCCTTCTGGAGACCGACTTGACTCGTCCCTGCGACCTATCCGCGACCGAAGCCCGGCGCCTCATCGGCAACAAGCAGCTCTCATCGGCGGAGCTGGTCGAATCCTGCATCGCGCAGATCGAATATGCCGATCCCTTCGTCAACGCAGTGAATACGCCAGCCTTCGACCGCGCGCGCGCCGAGGCCAAGGCCGCCGACGCGGCGGTCTCCCGCGGCGATGATCTGCCGCTCCTGCACGGGCTGCCTTTCGGCGTGAAGGAACTCAACGATACCGCTGGCATCCGGACCACCTACGGTTCTCTGCTCTTCAAGGATCACGTCCCCGAGAAGGACGACCATGTCGTCGGCTCGCTCAGGGCGGCCGGCGGCATCGTCATCGGCAAGACCAACTCGCCCGAGTTCGGGGCCGGTGCCAACACCACGAACAAGCTGTTCGGGACGACGGTGAACCCGTTCGATCTCGAGCGGACCTGCGGCGGCTCATCCGGAGGTTCTGCGGTCGCGCTGGCGACCAACATGATGCCGCTCGCCACCGGCTCGGACACTGGCGGCAGCCTGCGCATCCCCGCCTCATTCTGCGGCGTGACGGCGTTTCGCGGCTCTCCGGGCGTGATGGGCAGCGCCAAGCGCGCCATCGCCTACACGACCTATCAGGCCCAGGGGCCGATGGCGCGCGACATGGACGACCTCGCTCTGATGCTGGCGGCGATGGCGACCCGGTGCAGCGCCGACCCGCTGGCCTTCCCGCGCGACCCGCGCGAATTCCTTTCCCCACCGGCCTGTGACCTCAGCAAGCTCAAGGTCGCGTTCTCGGCCGATCTCGGCATCGCGCCGCTGTCGCGTCCGATCCGCGCCGGGTTCGAGGCGAGGGCCGGGCATCTCGCGACCTTCTTCAAGGACAGCGCCAATGCCGATCCGGACTTCCGCAATGCGGTGGAGACCTTCTGGACCATCCGCGGCGTCGACTTCATCGCGCGGCACGAAGACCGCATGCACATGTACAATGAGGACGTGAACCCCAACGTCCTGACCAATCTCGAAGCGGCCTTCAAGATGACCGCCCGCGAGATCGGCGCGGCCTATCGCGAGCAGTACCGCCTGATCCGCGATCTCGACGCCTTCTTCGACGAGCACGACCTGCTGATCTGCCCGACCGTCACGATCCCGCCTTACCCCGCCAAGGACCTCTTCCCGCGGGAGATCGACGGGATGGCCATGGAGAACTACGTTCACTGGGCGGCGCTGACCTCGACACTGACCGTGACCGGCAACCCGGTGGTCTCGCTGCCCTGCGGCGTCGACGATCTTGGCCTGCCCTTCGGCATCCAGATCGTCGGGCGGATGCACAGCGATCTCACGGTCATGGCCGCGGCCAAGGCGATCGAGACCCTGCTTGTCGGGACGCAGTTCGCCCGGCCTGTGCCGAAACTCGCTCTGGGGGCCCACTGACGGTCTTGGTCACCGGGACGGGTTTCCCCGCCGTCCCGGTTGCGCCTCGACCGCGTCCGCCCGACAGTCTGATCGACAAGGTGCTACACCGCGCATGCCATTCCCCGACCCGACGGTGAACGACTTCCCCGACGCCGACCAAGATGCGGCGCCCGCCGGCCCGCGGCGCTTCGTCATCGAGCGTCAGACGCTGCACGATCGCATCGTGGCCCGGATCAGGGACATGATCGCGCAGGGCGAGTTCGAGCCGGGCGCGCGGATCCATGAGGTGCGCCTCGGCGAAGTGCTGGAAATCTCGCGGACGCCACTTCGCGAGGCGCTGAAATACCTCGCCAGCGAAGGCCTGCTCGAGCTCGTCCCGCATCGCGGCGCGATCGTTCGCAAGCTCACCCGAAAGGACGCCCACGACATGCTCTCGGTGCTTGCGGTGCTGGAACCGCTGGCAGGACAGCTAGCCTGTGACCGGGCATCCGACGCGCAGATCGCGGAAGTCAAAACCATCCATGACCGTATGGTCGCCCATTTCGAGCTGAACGAACGGCTGCAGTACTTCAATGCGAACCAGGCCATCCATTCGCATATCGTGAAGCTGTCGGACAACCAGACGCTGATCGCGACGCATCGATCCCTGCAATCCCAGCTGAAGCGCGTCCGGTTCATGGGCAGCGACAACCCGGCCGAATGGCAGGAAGCCCTCGCCGAGCACGAGGCGATCATCGCGCATCTCTGCGCCCGCCGGAAGGACGAGCTCTCCGACATCCTGCGCCGCCATATCGAGAACAGCTGGGATCGCTTCAAGAGCCATGTCTGATCCCGCGCCCGACCGCTGCTCGCATCACGACACTCCGGGAGAACAGGAATGAGCCCCGTGAACGGAAACACCGCCTCCTCGATCCTCTCCGTCAGCAATCTGAGCACGTCGTTTCGCGTAGAGGGTGCGTGGCGGCAGGTCGTCCGCAACGTGTCCTTCGACATCAAGCCCAAGGAAACGGTCGCGGTCGTCGGCGAGTCCGGCTCGGGCAAGAGCGTGACGGCCTTGTCGATCATGCGGCTGACGCCTCCGGGCTCGAGCAAGATCGCGGGCTCGATCAAGCTCAGCGGCCAGGAGCTTCTGACGCTGCCGGAGCCGCAGATGCGCAAGATCCGTGGCAACGACGTCGCGATGATCTTCCAGGAGCCGATGACCTCGCTCAACCCGGTTCTGACCATCGGATTCCAGATCGCCGAGGCGCTGATCCTGCATCGCGGCCTGTCGCGCTCGGCCGCCGAGGCCGAGACGATCCGCCTGCTCGAGAAGGTTCGCATCCCCGCGGCGAAGTCCCGCTTCCACGAGTATCCGCACCGCTTCTCGGGCGGCATGCGCCAGCGCGTGATGATCGCGATGGCGCTGGCTTGCAAGCCGAAGCTCCTGATCGCCGACGAGCCGACCACCGCGCTCGACGTGACCATCCAGGCCCAGATCCTGCAGCTGATCAAGCTGCTGCAGGAGGAAGAGGGCATGTCGGTGCTGTTCATCACGCACGACATGGGTGTCGTCGCCGAAATCGCCGACCGCACGGTGGTCATGTACAATGGCGAGCAGGTCGAGACCGCCGGCACCGAGGACATCTTCGCCAACCCGCAGAAGCCCTACACCAAGGCGCTGCTCTCGGCGGTGCCGAAGCTCGGCTCGATGGATGGAAAGCTCCGGCCGATGCGATTCCCGGTCGTCGACCGCACCACCGGCACCTCCGACGTGCCAACCGAGACGCCGGACACCGTCAAGGCGGCCGAGCGGCCGGTGCTCGAGGTCGCGAACCTGACCACCCGCTTCGACATCCGCTCGGGCCTGCTCGGCAGCGTTACCGGCCGGGTCCACGCGGTCGAGAACCTCTCCTTCAGCCTCCAGGCCGGCGAGACGCTGGCACTGGTCGGCGAATCCGGCTGCGGCAAGTCGACGACCGGCCGCTCGGTGATGCGCCTGATCGAGCCGCTCTCCGGCTCGGTGCTGCTCGACGGGACCGACGTGCTGAAGCTTAACCAGCATGATCTGCGCGAGCAGCGCAGGCGCATGCAGATGATCTTCCAGGACCCCTTCGCCTCGCTGAACCCACGCATGAACGTCGGCACGGCGATCGCCGAGCCCCTGCTGATCAACAAGCTCGCGACCAGCAGCGAGGCGCGCGACAAGGTTGCCGAGCTCCTGAAGCGGGTCGGCCTCTCGCCCGACATGGCTAACCGCTTCCCGCACGAGTTCTCGGGCGGCCAGCGCCAGCGCATCTGCATCGCGCGCGCGCTCGCGGTCGAGCCGCGCCTGATCGTGGCGGACGAGGCGGTCTCGGCGCTCGACGTCTCGGTGAAGGCGCAGGTGGTGAACCTGATGCTCGAGCTGCAGGCGCGCATGGGCCTGGCCTATCTCTTCATCTCGCACGACATGGCGGTGGTGGAGCGCGTCAGCCATCGCGTCGCGGTGATGTATCTCGGCGAGATCGTCGAGATCGGCCCGCGCGAGGCGATCTTCGGCAATCCCCAGCACCCCTACACCAAGCGGCTGCTGGCGGCGGTGCCGATCGCCGACCCGACGCGCCGCCACGAGCGCGCCCCGCCCTCGAACGACGAGATCAAAAGCCCGGTGCGCGCGCCGGACTTCGTCCCGCCGGTCCGCCAGTTCCGCGAAGTCTCTCCCGGCCATGCCGTCATGATCTGGGGCGAGGAGTGGGAGAAGAAGGACCCGGCCGAGATCGCTGCCTGAGACAGCGCCTGCCGCGACGTCTTCGAGCGCTGCTGCAATCAGTGGCGTGGGCCGACGCGGCGGCTCTTACGAGAACTCGCTGCGAAACACGGCTCCAGGCGCAATTTCCTTCAGGCCCGGCAAGCAGTGCTCGACCAGGGCATTGCGTGCGGCATCGGCGATCTGAAGGGCGAGCGCCTCGCCCTCCGCCCGGCGCGCTACCAGCGAGATTCGCCTGGTCGGCGCCGTGCTCGGCAAAGGCAGGCAGTGGAAACGCGGCGAACCAATGCGCGTCTTGAGGATGCCGAGCGGGGTGCTGATCGTCCAGCCCATCGAGGCCTCGACCATCGCCAGCACCGAATCCGAGGTGTCGAGACGATATCGGTTGGGCGGCATGACGCCGTTGCGCTGCAGATAGGCGTCGACAGCCAAGCCGATGAAAGACTGGTTCCCGTAGCGGATGAACGGTGCTGCTGCGATCAGCGTCTCGAGCGTGTAATGCGGCTCGGACAACTCGATCGGCAGCACCAGGACGTAAGGCTCCTCGAATATCGGGATGCTGACGAACTCCACCTCGGGAGGCGCCTCCTCGGCAGTCAGGATGAAGTCGACCTTGCGTTCGGCCAGCGAGCGCACGCTTGCCTCGCTTGCGCCGGACCAGATCATGAACTGCGCGGCGAGCTTGTCGAGGTTGCGCACGAGATGCGGGCCGGCAGTACTGGCAACCGAGTCGGCGACACCGAGTCGAAGCATCGGGATGGCATTGTTGAGTTGAAGCTCGATCGCGCGATCCAAATCCTGCACGCGGTCAAGGATCTCGATCGTACGGCGGTAGATGATATCGCCCAGCAGAGTGAGCTTTAGCGGGCGCGTTCCACGATCGATCAGACGCGCATTTACGGAGGTCTCGAGATTGGCGATGGCCTGCGACACCGCCGACTGCGTCAAGCCGAGCGCGGTCGCGGCACCGGTCATCCCGTTTGCGTGGACCACAGCCGCGAAAATCTCGAGCAGTCGCAGGTTCAGGCCCTTGCGAGGCGAGCCTTCAGTTTCAGCCATATGGAATTGTTGCCTCCGGATTTTCGGCAGGCATAGCGCCATTTTCCGGCGCATGACAGCTCAATGCCTTCGACTTGGCGATCCTAGGCTCGATCGCCAATATCAAGGCAAGCGAGCTGGTGCTGCAACGTCCGATTTTGGGCAACAACCGAATGTCAGCAAATGGCGCAACTCGCCCAAACGAGCGACAGACGTTTGTGGCTCATGCAGGACGACAGCAGGGCCCATAAGGCAGCTTCTGCCGCCCACCTATGGCAACCAAACTGACGTTGATTGTTCCTGCCCGGAAGCCAGCCTCGCAATAGCAAAGATAGAATTCCCATAGCCTTCGGAACGGCTCGTCGAAGCCTTGCAGGGCAATCTGCGGCCAGCGTTCCAGGAACCGCCGACGCCATTCCCTTAGCGTTTCGGCGTAGCTGTCGCCGAAATCGAAGCGCTCGATCGTCGTCAGCCCGGCGCAACCCGCAGCCTCTTCCAGTGCGCGAACTGAAGGCAGGCAGCCGCCCGGGAAGATGAAGCGCTGAATGAAGTCCGTACCCCCTTGGTATTGCTCGAACAGGGCGTCATGGATCGTGATCGCCTGTATTACTGCATGGCCTCCGGGAGCCAGCGAATGCTCCAGCGCGGCGAAATAGTTCGGCCAGTAATCGCGCCCCACGGCCTCGATCATCTCGATCGAGACGATGCGATCGTAATGGCCTGCTACATCACGGTAATCCTGCAGGCGAAGTTCGACGCGGTCCGCGAGGCCGGCTTCAGTGATGCGCCGCTGCGCATAGGCGAGCTGTGACGGCGAGAGCGTGATCGCCGTAACCCGGCAGCCCTCGCGCGCCAGGCGTTCGGCAAGGCCGCCCCAGCCGCAGCCGATCTCAAGGACATTCTCGCCGCCCGAGAGCGCCAGCATGCTCACGACCTTGTCGAGCTTGCGCTCCTGCGCAGCCTCAAGCGTGTCCGTCGGTGCCGCGTAGAGCGCCGAAGAGTAGGTCATGCTCGCATCGAGCCAATTCCGGTAAAAATCGTTGCCGAGATCGTAATGGGCGGTGATGTTGCGACGGCTGCCGGCCCGGCTGTTGTCGTTTCGAGCGTGCCGTAGGCGGTTGAGCAAGCGCGCCGGCCAGGCCCCCGAGACGAGCTGGCGCAGCGTCGCGTCGTTGCGCGCTCCGAGCTCGATCAACGCCGTCAGGTCCGGCGTTGTGAAATCGCCGTCGCGATAGGCCTCGGCGAGCCCGATATCGCCATCGAACAGCAAGCGGCGCATTGCCCGCCATCTCTTCATGACGATCGTGGCTTGCGGGCCGGCCGCGGCTGGCCCGCTCCATAGCCGTTCGCCCTCGGGCGTGACGACGCTCAGCCGGCCGACGGTGATGCCTGAAATCAACCTGCGAAGGAACCAGCGCGAGAGGCCGACCCCGCCCGGCAAAGACAGTGCCGGCTCTGCCAGCGGAGCCTGGCGTTCGGTTTCGGGCAGTCTCATGGCTGCATCGGTCCTTTCGCGTGGTGCGCTGTTGCTCGCCCCCCGCTGAAACGACCTTCCGGCGGAGCCGGATGCGTCCACCAGGGAATGCGCTTCGCCAGCAGACGCAACGCGTGCCAGTGGATCGCAGCCGTGACCTTCAAGGTGAGCAAGGGATGCGTCGCGAGCAGGCGCAGGAGCGTGGCATCGTCCAGCGCGCGGCGGCGACCGCTCAGCGAGGCCACGATCAGTCGCCCGCCCTCGTCATGCCCATCGATAGCCACCGAGACTTGCTCGCCCGGTGGTTCGACCTGGAAGGCGTAACGCATGGCGAGGCCCATGAACGGCGAGACATGGAAGCGCTTCTCCGCCTCCTGTCGCAAAAGATGAGCCTGCGCGCCTACCGGCGCGACATAGCTGTGAATCTCGCCGAAGGTGTTGTGTACCTCGTAGACCATTGCCCGCAGGGCGCCGTCGCGGCCGTAGCAAAAATAAGTGCTGAGAGGATTGAAGGCGTAGCCGAGGATGCGCGGCATGGTCAGCAGGCGGACCCTCCCGCCATCCCAGTCGATACCCGTCGCTGCCAGCGCTTCCCCCACCTGCTCTTTCAGCGTTCTGCCGCTGCGATCGCCGTAATCGGCATCGCGAAAGGCATAGAGGTTGAAGCGGTTGCGCGAGAACAGGCGCAATTGCCCGTCCATGACGTCGATCTCGTCGAGGTCGAGCAGCATCCAGAAGACGCGATAGGACAGAGCATGCGGCTTGGGGCGGAAGCGATGGTGCCGCACCCGGCCGACATAGAGGGCAGAATGCCTGATCATGCCGCCAACGCGCGCAAGGGGGCTGACGGAATGCGGCCGGATTCGTCGGGCACCAGCCAGGGCCGCCGCACATCACCGAGCGCTTCGGCGACGGCGAGCCCGGCCTGCAGCCCGTCCTCGTGGAAGCCCGAGCCGAAATAGGCGCCGCAGAACCAGCTGCGCCGGGCGCCCTGCAAGACCCACAACCGTTCCTGGGCCGCAAGCGCGGCCTGGTCGAAGATCGGATGCGCGTAGAATTCCTCATGCAGGATGGCGTCCCTGCGCAGCGTGGCGGGCGGGTTGAGGGTGACGAAGAACGGCCGGGTCCCCGACAGGTCTTGCAGGCGGTTCATCCAGTAGGTGACGGAGCAGGCGGCATCTGGCCTGCCGCGCTCGCCGATATGATTCCAGCTGGCCCATGCGCGGCGCCGTCTCGGCATCAGAGCGTCGTCGCTGTGCAACACAGCACGATTGCGGCTGTAGCGAAACGCGCCCAGCGCGGACGCTTCGAGCGGATCTGGATCAGCAAGCATGGCCAGCGTCCGGTCTGCATGCGTTGCAAAGACGACCTCGTCGAAATGCTCGCTCCAGCCCTCGCCCGAGACGAGCACCTCATTGGGTAAGCGCCTGACCTGACGCACCGGCGTACCGAGCCGAACGCCCCCGCTGAACCGCTCGTGCAGCCGTGCGACATAGCGGGCGCTGCCGCCGCTGACGGTCCGCCAGACCGGCCTGTCGCTGAGCTGGAGCAGGCCGTGATTGTGGTGGAAGCGCAGGAAAGCCCGGGCGGGGTAGCCCAGGATCTCGGAACAGGGCGCCGACCAGATCGCCGCCGCCATCGGCAAGAGATGATCGTCGCGGAAGGCATCGCCATAGCCGCCGGCCGCAAGATAGTCGCCGAGAGACATATCTGCGGCGTGTCCCACCTGCGCATCGCGGGTCGCGTCGCGATAGAAGCGGACAAGCCCCTGCAGCATGGCCCAGAAGCGCAGACTGGCCAGATTGCGCCGCTGGGCGAACAGCCCGCCAAGGCTGGTTCCGCTGTACTCGAGACGTCCATCGTCGAGCGAGGCGGCAAAAGACATCTCGGTTGGCTGCGTCGCGACGCCCAGTTCGGCGAGCAACGCAACGAAGTTGGGGTAGGTTCTCGCGTTATAGACGATGAAGCCCGTATCGACCGCCGTCTCGCCGCCATCCCCGTCCGGGACCGAGATCGTATTCGCATGGCCCCCAAGACGCGGCTCGGCCTCGAACAGCACGACCTCGTGAGCCTGTCCGAGCAACCAGGCCGCCGACAGGCCTGAGATGCCTGCACCGATGACGGCGATCTTCTTTGACGGTCCGCGAGCGTTCGCCATGGCCATTCCTTGCTCTTCGGAAGGCTATACGCCGGGTGCTTCGCTTTGGATTTGCCGCCACGTACGGGAAATTACCCGCGGCCAGGTGAGCCGATCACCGTTGCCGGGCGTAATCGGACCATGGCAACCGGGAGACAGATCAATGCCGGTGACGGGTCTGAAGCGTCTCTTCACGGCGATGGGCAACTACGCTTCCCACCCGAACCCACGGGAGTCGGTCGCCAACACGGTGTCGCTGCTGATCGTCTCGAACCAGCCCTTCTACCCGCTCTATCTCTACTGGGCAGTATCGCCCGTGGTCGGGCCGTCCTTCCTGACCTTCCTGTCGACACCCCTGTTTGCGGTGGTGCCGGCCGTGATGCGGCGCAGCTCCAAGCTCGGACGTTGCCTGCTGCTCAGCGCCGGCATCGGCAACACGCTGCTCTGTCGCTTCGTCTTCGGCAGCGCGTCCGGCGTCGAAACCTTCCTGTTTCCGTGCCTGATGCTGGCCATCCTGCTCTTTCGACGCGACGAACATCTCTATGCCGCTGGCTTCACGGTGCTGTGCTTCGCCGTCTATGCCTTGCCCGTCGACGCGATGGCAGGACCGCTGCATATCTACCTGCCGCAGGAATATGCCGCGCTTCAGCGCCTGAATTTCCTGAGCGCGGCCTCGCTTACCGTGCTGATCGGCTGGCTATTTGCCCGGCGGCAGCCCGATGGTCCCGCGGGGATGAAACCGGAACGGGCCAACAAACGTAGAAGCGGCACAACCTGCGGAAAGGACATCGCATGAGACGTCTTCTGCTCGTCTTGATCACCGCCTCGCCGGCGGCAGCTGGCTCGACCACCCTGGACGGCACCTGGCTACGCGACGATGGCAATGCCCGCGTCCGCATTGCACCCTGCGGTGACAAGATTTGCGCGACCAACCTCTGGGTCGGCGATACCAGCAAGGGCGAAGCGGCCGGTGACAAGCTCGTGATGACGCTGTCGCGCCAGACAGACGGATCATTTTCTGGCACCGCCTACGACCCGAAGCGGGACTGGACCTATGCGATGACGGTCAAGAGAGCTCCGGGCGAGCTCAACACGCGCGGATGCATTCTCGGCCGCCTGATCTGCCGCGATGTCGGCTGGAAGGCAGCCGATTAGCGTTCCGACGACGCTGCGGTGATCCGTTTTCGCGTCGTCGCCGTATCTTGGAAATGGCCGTCGCATCCGCCTTCGCCGTCGAAGACATGCGCAACCGGTCAGCAGCGCAGGGAAAGCAGCTTTTCGCCTTGTTTGACCCTAATGCCTTGATCGCTGCTATTGCGCGCTCGGGTGACCGAGACGCGTTCGACCAGCTGTTCGACTATTTCGCTCCGCGCGTGAAGGCATTGCTGATGCGCGGCGGTGCTTCGGCGGAACTGGCGGAGGAGATCGCACAGGAGACGTTGCTGTCGGTCTGGCGCAAGGCCGTGATGTTCGATCCCGCCAAGGCGAGTGCCTCGACCTGGATCGCTACCATCGCACGCAACAGGCGCATTGACATCGCCCGACGGGAAACACGCTCGCGGCTTTCGCAGGTTTACGAGATTCTGGATGAAGAAGCCCCCCAACAACCTGACGAGGCGATCGCGGGAGCCGAGCGTGATGCCCGAGTCAGGGCGGCAATGACCGGGTTGTCGGCCGACCAGTATCGCGTCGTTCAACTCGCCTTCGTGGAAGGCTTTACCCATCAGGACGTCGCGAAGCACCTGGCGATCCCGCTCGGCACGGTGAAATCGCGGCTGCGACTCGCATTGTCGCATTTGCGCGGAAAGCTGGAGGATCTGCGATGAGCGTGGTCCATCGCGCTTCGGACGAGACACTCGCCGCCTTCGCCGCTGGCGGGCTGGACGAAGGACTTGCAGTCGTCGTCGCGGCCCATATTGAGCTGGATCGCGAGAGCCGACGCCGCCTCCAGGAGTTCCAGGCCATCCAGGGTGCTTTCCTCGATTCCATCGAACCGGTCGCGATGACGAGGCGGCCACAGGTCCCTGCCGAGCAGCGCCCGCTTGCCGATAATCTCCTCGTGACGTCGCGTCCGGCCGAAAGCGGCATGCCGGATGCGTTGCGTCCCTATACGCTTGGGCCGTGGCGCCGGATTGGACTTCGCATTGCAATGCGCCGTGTCGAGGTACCGGGCGCGGAGGCGCGGGTCTTCATGTTGCGAGCCGGCCCCGGAATTGCTTTGCCGCCGCACAAGCATACCGGCTTCGAGTGGACGACGATCCTTGCCGGCGCCTATGAACACCAATACGGCCGCTATGCTGCGGGCGATTTCGACGAAGCCGATGCAGAGCATGACCACACGCCGAGCGTCGACCCGGTCGAGGGGTGCACCTGCCTTGTCGCCATGACTGGCAAGGTCTTGCTGCAGGGCTGGCTCGGGCGCGTGCTGCAGCCGCTGGTGCGGTTTTGACCCTCGCCTCCTTCGCGGCTGCGCTTATCTTCGTCGCGCTGGCGATGTCGGCCACCATGCACCTGGCGACCCGGATCGAGCGCCGCAGCGGCAATTCCGGTTGGATCGACGTGGTCTGGACGTTCGGGCTCGGCGCAACCGGCGTTGCCGGCGCGCTGCTGCCCTTTGGCGACGGGTCACTCGCGCGGCGTCTCTTCATCGCAGCGCTGGTCACGGCCTGGGCGTTGCGCCTTGGCCTGCACATCGCCAGGCGCACGACCGGGATCTCCGACGATCCACGCTATGCCCGCATGAAGCGGGATTGGGGTGCACAGGCAGCCGAGAAAATGGCTCGACTGCTGCAATTGCAGGCGTTCGCGAGCATCCCTCTCGCGACTGGCATCATCCTGGCGGCCCATAACCCGGCGGCGTTCGGACAGATGCAGGATTGGCTCGGTCTTGCCCTGTTTATTGCCGGAATCACCGGAGGTGGGATCGCCGACAGGCAGCTTCGCACATTCGCGCGCTCGGATCGCGGCGGCGTCTGCGACAGGGGGCTCTGGGCCTACTCCCGGCACCCCAACTACTTCTTCGAATGCGTGCTCTGGAGCGCCTATGCGGTGATCGCTTCCGGCGCCGCTCACCCTCTCGGCTGGCTCGCCTGGCTCGCACCCGCCGCGATCACGCTGCTGCTCGTCCGCATCTCCGGTATCCCGCCGCTCGAGGAGCATATGCTCGCCAAGCACGGGGACGCCTATCGCGACTATCAACGCCGGACCAGCGCCTTCATTCCACTCCCGCCGAAAGGAGTCGGGCCATGACCATCATGCAGAGACTATCGAACTGGGGCGAGGCCTTGCCCGTGCCCGATTCGGTCAGCCGCCTGGTTATCGCCTCTCTCGTCGGGCGGACGGACCGCATGCTCGCATCCCAGCCCGGCAATGCTGCCTTCTTCGCGCGGGAGATGGCGGAGCTTCCGATCGCGCTGCATACCGATGCTGCCAATGCCCAGCACTACGAGGTGCCGGCAGCCTTCTTCGATCAGATCCTGGGGCCGCGACGGAAATACTCCTGCTGCTATTTCGCTGATCCCGGCGATAGCCTGGCGACGGCAGAGGACCGGGCTCTGGTATTGAGCGCCGAGCATGCAGGCCTCGCAGACGGGCAGGACATCCTAGAGCTCGGCTGCGGCTGGGGCTCGCTCTCGCTCTGGATGGCGCAGGCATATCCGAAGGCGCGCATCGTCTCGGTCTCGAACTCGGCCTCGCAGCGTGCCTTCATCGAGCAGCGCGCCCGCGAGCGCGGCTTGCACAATCTGGGCGTGATCACCGCCGACATGAACGACTTCGCCATCGCGGAGCGCTTCGACCGCGTCGTTTCGGTCGAGATGTTCGAGCACATGGCGAACTGGCGCTCGCTGCTCGAGCGCGTCCAAGGCTGGTTGAAGCCGGATGGGCGCCTGTTCATCCACGTCTTCGCCCATGCGCAGGGCTGCTACCGCTTCGAGGCCGGCGACGAGGCGGACTGGATCGCCCGGCACTTCTTCACCGGCGGCATCATGCCGTGCGCAGCCCTGGCCCACCAGTTCCCGGAGTTATTCGCGGTGGAGGAGGAGTGGCGCTGGAGCGGCGAGCATTACCGGCGCACCGCCGAGGCCTGGCTGGCGAATTTCGACCGCAACCTGCCCGCGATCGCGCCAATCCTGCGCGAGGTCTATGGCGAGGACGCAGCGCTCTGGCAGCGGCGCTGGCGCTTGTTCTTCCTGGCGACGAGTGGGCTGTTCGGACACGCCGGCGGCGGCTCCTGGGGAGTCAACCATTATCGGCTGCGGCCGGTCTGACCGGCCAGCGAGGAATCGGCGGCCCGCCTCATCCCCCGACGCGGCGCGCGACCTCATAGGCGATCCAGCTGCAGAAGCCGACCGCGACGGTTCCATAGACGATGTCAGCGAGCGTTATCGTGAGCGTCCAGGGCTTCAACGTGGCGTAGTTCGTCAGGTCGTAGGTGGCATAGGCGAGCATGCCGATCAGGGCGCCGTTGACGAGCGCGTCACCGGCCCCGCCGCCTCGCAGCGCCGGCATCACCGCGAAATGCATCACGCCGAGCGGGAAGCCGAAATAGAACACAGCCGCCGGCACATAGCGGATCGGTTGCACGATCAGATCGCCGAGCGCCGGGCGATAGAGCCTCGCCGTCATGGTCCCGAGCCAGATCGCATCGCAGATGCCGAAGGCGATGAGAAAGGCGACGTAGCCGGCGACTAAAGGCATAACGACCTCCGTTGGCGTGTGCCAACAGATACGCAGCATCTTCTCCTCCGGATTACCTTGAGCAGGTCGACCGACCCGGAAATCCAGGGCCCGCCGTCCGACGTATCCATTGCCAGGCCGGCAAACGCGAAGGCGCCATGACGATCATGAATTCCAGGCGCGCTGTCATGACGGCGCTTTCCACGTTCGCGCTCGCGGGCTGTGCCGCGCTGCGGCCAGGCGCTTTGAGCAAAGGTGAGCGCGATGTCGCCTATGGTTCCCACCCACGGCAGTCGATGGATATTTACGTTCCAGGCGGTGGCAAAGCCGGACGACCGGTCGTCTTCTTCATCTATGGCGGCTCGTGGGCGAACGGCGCCAAGGAGAGCTACGCCTTCGTCGGCGACGCCTTGGCTGGACGGGGTTTCGTCACCGTGATTGCCGACTACCGGCTCGTGCCGGAGGTGCGCTTCCCGGTTTTTATCGAGGACGGGGCCGCGGGGCTGCGCTTCGTCCGTGACAATGTCGCACGCTTCGGCGGGGATCCGCGCCGGATCCATCTGATGGGGCATTCTGCCGGCGCCTACAACGCGATGATGCTGACGCTAGACAAGAGCTATCTCGCGCGTGCTGGACTGCCAGCGAACTTGATCCGCTCAGTAGTTGGCCTCTCGGGCCCCTATGATTTCCTGCCCCTGGATATCGACGTGACCAAAGCCGCCTTCGGCAACGCACGCGATCTGGAGCGGACGCAGCCGATCAATTTCGCGCGTGTGGACGCGCCGCCGATCCTGCTCGCCACGGGCGCCGACGACACCACGGTTCTGCCCCGCAACAGTGAGCGGCTCGCCGCCGCACTACGCCGCGCCGGAGCGCGCTCCGTAACCTTCAAGGCCTATAAGGGGCTTGGCCACGCCGAAATGGCAGCTTCGCTTGCGCGCGTCATAAGTTGGCGCGCGCCCGTTCTTGGTGATGTGGTTGGCTTTCTGGAGCGGGCCTGACCTATCTTAATCGGTTGGATGTTGCCAGATTCGATATGGCTGCGCGGTCCTTCACGAAGGCAAAACGGGAACGTCTGCTTGCTGGCGGCGAGGCAATGTCCGGAGATGGCGCAACGCGAGCAGAGGATGGAAATTAACGCCTGAAGCGCTGAACATTTGCGCCCGAGTCAACGCGAGAACCCTAGATCTCCTGCGCATCCAGTTTGCGGTAGAGCGGCAGTCCCAGTGCCTCCAGCGCCACCACTTGCGTCGCCTTGGCGAGTTCGCGGCCGAGCGAGATCGACAGCGCGACGGCACTGCCGTTGCAGCCGACCCAGCCGATGAGCTTGGTTGCTGAGACTTGTATCTGGCTGTCACCGCCGCGCGGATCTTCCCCCTAGCGTATCGGAAAGCCCGGCGGCGGTCGGAATTAGGATGCGGCGCATCCGCTCGACGGCCTCGTCGCTGAACCGTTCTCCAGGCCCGGACAGCGAGATCGCACCTGCAATCCTGCCATCGGGCCCGAAGACGGGTGCGGCGACGGCGGCGCAGCTGGGATCGCGTTCGCCGCGCGAGACCGCATAGCCGGCCGCCCGAATCGCCTCGAATTCCGCCGGCCGCTTCGAGTCGAATGCAAGCAGCACCTTGCCCGGAGCGCCGCGATCGAGCGGCAGGATAGTGCCCGGCTCGAGGCGGTCCACGGTGGAATGCCGCGAGTTCACCCGGAACAGGCAGATGCGCGTGTTCGGTCCGTGCCGGACGTGGAACGAAGCGCTCTCGGTCCCGGCCTCGACGAGATCGCGCAGCACCGGAATGACCTGCCGCTGCAGCGGGTTTTGCTGCTCATAGGCGAGACCGAGCCGGAAGGCGGACGGCCCCAGAAGATAGGAGCCGTCATGCAGGCGCGAGACAAAGCCGCCGGATTCCAGCGTACCGAGCAGGCGCAGGATCGTGGACTTGTGCAGCCCGGTCGCCCGCGACAGCTCGGCGAGCGTGCTCGATCCGGTTTCGTCCGCCACCGCCATCAGGATGGTGAAGGCGCGAGACACCGCGGCAACCCCATCGGGCGCAGCCGCAGGGGCCTTTTCGATCAATGCATCCTGCACGGACGCCTCCTGGATTCCACCGCGACAGCGCGACTGTGCCTGACATCTAGCAATCAACCGGACCGGCCGCGAGTACGCGGTCAGCGACCGTCGAGGCCAAGGTAGAGGCTCTTCGATTGCTGATACAGTCGCAGGCCCGCGATGCCTTTCTCGCGCCCGAGGCCGCTGTCCTTGAAGCCGCCGAACGGGGTGGAGATGCTCAGCTGCTTGTAGGTATTGACCCAGATCGTCCCGGCCTGGATGGCGGAGGCTACCCGCAGCGCCTTCTTGTAGTCGCCGGTCCAGATGCCGCAGGCGAGCCCGAACGAGCTGTCGTTCGCCTGCGCTATCAGGTCGGCCTCGTCGTCGAAGGGCAGCACGCAGAGCACGGGGCCGAAGATTTCCTCGCGGCACGCTGTCGCCTGATTCGTCAGGCCGGCAATCACCGTCGGCAGGTAGAAGGCGCCGGCGGCGAGCTTCGGATCGTCCGGCCGGCGACCTCCAGCCACGATCTCGCCGCCCTCGGACAGGGCCGAGGCGACGAAGGATTCGACGCGGTCGCGATGAGAGAATGAGGCGATCGGCCCCATCTTGCTCGCCGGATCGCTCGGCAGCCCGACCGTGATTGACTGTGCCCGCCGGCGCAGCCCCTCGACCGCACGCGCGTAGATGCTGCGCTGGACGAACATGCGCGAGCCGGCGACGCAGGACTGCCCGCTCCCCTCGAAGATTCCTCCAGCCACGCCGTCGAGCGCCTGCTCGATATCGGCATCGGCGAAGACGATGTTCGGAGACTTACCGCCGAGTTCGAGCACGACCGGGACAAGCCGGTCCGCGGCGACGCGGCCGATCGCCTTGCCCGTGCCCACGCCTCCGGTGAAGGAGATCATGCGAACGTCAGGATGCTGGACGAGCGGAATGCCTGTCGACTGGCCTGTGCCCGTGAGCACATTGAGGAGCCCGGCGGGAAGCCCGGCGTCGTGGGCGATTTCCGCCACTGCCAGCGCGATCGTCGGCGTCACCTCGGACGGCTTCACCACGACTGCGTTGCCCGCCGCGATCGCAGGCGCGATCTTCTGCGCCTCCATCGTCAGCGGCGAGTTCCAGGGGGTGATGGCCGCCACGACGCCATGAGGCTCGTACAGCGTCATCGAAATATAGTTGCCTCGCGCCGGCGTCACTTCCGAGGCCAGGGTCTCGCACAACGCTCCATAATAGCGAAAAGTCGCCGCCGCGCTGGCTACCTGGACACGGCACTCGGCCAGAACCTTCCCGTTCTCGCGCATCTGGATTGCGGCGAGCCGGTCGGCCTGCTTCGTCATGACGTCGGCGATCGCATAGAGAAAACGGGCGCGCTCATGGGGGCGCAGCCCTTGCCAGGAAGGCTGTTCGACGGCCTGACGCGCCACTGCGACGCAATGATCGACATCGGCGGCAGACGCCGAGCATACCCGGTAATTGGCCTCGCCCGTGGCCGGGTTCCGCGATACGAAGGTCGGGCCGCTGCCGCGAACGCGCTCGCCGGCGACCAGGAAGGGTATCGCCTCTTCCGCGCTACTGGTGATTGCGCTGTCCTCACGGGCCGCCATTGCGGGGACAGGGCCGCCAGCAGCTGCCGGGTCGGAAGTTGCAATTCTGCTCTGAGGAACGGTCATTTCATTTTCCTGCAGTCAAAGGCATGTACGCGCGACGATGCCTAGGCGGCGCTGGCGGAACGGGCGGGCGCGGATAGGCGAATGAGGTCGGAGGCTTTCTCCGCGATCATAAGCGTCGTCGCGTAGGTGTTGGCCGAAGGCATGCTCGGCATGATCGAGGCGTCGATGACGCGCAGGCCGCCGACTCCATGGACGCGGAGCTCGTCGTCCACCACGGCCTGGGGGTCGCTCGCCGGGCCCATGCGCGCCGTGCCGATCAGGTGAAAGGCGGTGCTGCCATTGGCGTAGGCGAAATCCAGCAGCTCGTCGTCGGTCTGCACGGCCTTCCCGGGCAGGGTCTCGTCGGTGACGAAGGCTGCGAGCTCGGGTGTCGCGAGAAGCCGCCGAACCAGGCGCAGTCCGGCAACGGTCACGCGCCGGTCCTCCTCCGCGGAAAGATAGTTCGGCTGGATCAGCGGGTCCTCGAAGACGTCGCGGGAGCGGGCGTGAACATGTCCCAGGCTTTCCGGCCGGTGCGGCCAGAGTCCGGCGGTCACCCCCGGATAGTTGTCGAGGACGTAAACCTTGCCCTGGGCATAGGAGCCCGGCGTGAACACGCACTGGATGTTCGGTGTGTCGAGCCCTTCGAACGTCTTCCAGAACACATGGACCTGGGAGGGGGACGTCGCCAGTATGTTCGGACGGCGCAAGGCCCAGCGCAGGACCTGCCCGCCGAGCCGGGCCCCGCGCGACAGTTCGTTGAGCGTGACGGTCCCGGGCTTGGCGCGCATGACTGCCCGCACCGCGTAATGGTCTCTCAGATTGGCTCCGACCCCGGCCAGTTCGTGGACAACAGGCACGTTCAGGCCCTGCAGCAGCGCTGACGGGCCGATCCCGGAAACCTGGAGCAGGCGCGCCGTATTGACCGTGCCGGCTGAGATCAGCACCTCGCGGCGGGCCTTAACCTCGGCCGGCCTTCCGTTGCGCTCCTGGAGGTAGCGCACGCCGACGGCGCGCTTGCCGTCGAATAGGATCGAGCTCGCCCGGGCATTCGTCAGCAACGTGACGTTCGGTCTGCTGAGCGCGGGGCGAAGGAAGCCGCGCGCGGCGCTGACCCGAAGCCCGTTCGAAATGGTGCGCTGGAAATAGCCGACGCCGGTCTGCTGGCCGTTATTGTAGTCCGCGTTGAAGGGGATTCCGGCGTTCACGCAGCCCTTGATGAAGGCCTCCGAGACGGGATGGATCCAGTCCATGGGCGAGACCTTGATCGGGCCGCCGTCTTCCTCGCCTGCAACCCCGATCCTGCTGACCGAGCGCCGAAAAAAGGGCAGGACTTCCTGCCAGCTCCAGCCGCGGTTGCCACGCTGTGCCCAGCCGTCGAAGTCCGCCGGCTGTCCGCGATTGTAGACGCATCCGTTGACCGACGAGCCGCCGCCCAGCGTCCTTCCCTGCGTGGTGCCGATGGATCTGCCGCCTGTGCGCTCGGTCGGTTCGGTCCTGAACTGCCAGGTGTAGGCGGGGTCGAAGAGGGTTTTGATATAGCCCGCCGGGATGTGGATGTAGGGATTGCGGTCGCGGGGGCCCGCCTCGAGGACGCAGACCGTCGCTCGCCCATCTTCCGAAAGTCGATTCGCGAGAACGGAGCCGGCCGCGCCGGCTCCCACGATCACGTAATCGAACTCCATCGCCATCCCCGTTGCTCCCGATGCGCCCTCGGCCTCCGCCGGGCCGAAGTGCGTGCCGCGTTCCCTCCGCGTCGGGCGTTGCGGAACTCGGCGTCCCCTTCTTGACGTGCTCGCTTCAAAAATGCAATGCATGTTTCGCACAATAGAACGAACGGGAGGACAGGCATGACGAAAGATAGCTCCGGCTCGAAGCGTGATCTGACGCGTCGCGCGGTATTTTCCGGTTCACTGGCGCTGGCGGGCGCCGCAGCGATCGCGCGTCCCAATCTTTCGCTGGCCAGCACGGCGGCCCCGGGAATCGATGTTGCGAAGAAGACGGTGCGCGTCGGCGCTTTCGCTCCGATCACGGGCCCGGTGCCGTTCTACGCGATCATCAATCGCGCTTCGGATGCCTATTTCCAGGAGCTCAACGCCAGTGGTGGCATCCAGGGCTGGAAGGTCGAATACGTCGTTCGCGACGATGGCTATGAGCCGGCGCGCAGCGTGGCGGTGACCCAGCGCCTGATCGAGGAGGACCAGGTCTTCGCCCTGGTCGCCAGCAATGGCACGGCTCAGAACGTCGCGGTCATTCCGGTCGCAAAGCAGCACAATCTGCCGATCGTCGGCCCTTCCGGCGGTTCGCCCAAGCTGGTCGCCGAGCCGAACATCTTCCCGCTGCTGCCCGATTACGCCCTGTCGGCAGCCGCCTGCACCGAGTACTCGGTCGACGTGCTCAAGAAGGACAAGATCGCGCTCCTCTGGGAGAATGACGAGCTCGGCCGGGCCGCCAAGCGCGGTATCGACCTCTATCTGTCGTCGCTGAACAAGCAGACGGTCGTCGATGCGTCGTTCAATGTCCGCTCGACCGACTTCTCGGCGCAGGTGCGCCGGGCGGCTGAGGCCAATGCCGAAGTCACGATCATCTTCGGCTCGAATGCCAACCTCGCCTCGGCTCTACGGGCGGCGAACGCGATCGGCTACAAATGCGACTGGTTCGCGCCGTTCTTTACCGCCGATCCCTCGACCTACGGCCTCGCGAAGGATCTGCTCAATGGCGTGCGCTTCTCGTCCTGGCTGATGCCGGTCGATGCGGACAACGAGAACGTCAGGCGATATCGCGAGGCGATCGTGAAGCACTATCCGAAGGACCCGATGGGCGTCTTCGGCCTGAACGGCTGGACGCAGGCGTCACTCTTTGCGGCGGCGTTCGACCGGCTGGTCTCCTCCGGCAACCCGATAACGCGGGAAGGCCTGATCGACGCGCTCAACGGCATGTCGAACGTCTCGGTCGGCGCGTCGAAGAACGTCACCTTCAGCAAGGACGATCACCGCGGCACCCGCCAGGAGACCATGATCCAGGCCCAGGACGGCAAGTTCCGCGTCGTGCGTGACTTCACGCCCTATCCGTCCGTGGTTTTCAACGCAAAGCCCTGAGTTTCCGATGATCTCTCTACTCTGGCAGGGAACTGTCACGGGGCTCTTGTATGCGATCGCGGCCATGGGGCTCGTGTTGATCTTCAAGAGCTCCAAGATGGTCAATTTTGCGCACGGAGCCATTGCCGGCCTGAGTGCTTTCGTCGTCTATGTCGCGACGACGGGAGCACTCGGCTGGCCCTGGCTGGCCGGCGTGCTGCTGGCCTTGTCGGTGGCGGTCGGTGTGGCGGGCTTCGCCTATCTCGCCATCGCTCCGCTGCTGAACGAAGCCAACACGCTGAAGGACACCGCCACCACCGCGACCATCGCGACGCTCGGCTTCGGGCTGATGGCGGAGGGCGTGATCCTGTGGGTGTTCGGCTCGAACATCGTCAGCCTGGACCTGCCATTGCCTGCCTGGTCGACGAGCATCGTCGGGGTCCGGCTGACGAGCTACGACATCGCGGTGCTCCTGGTGACCGCGCTTGTCGTCGCCGGCCTCTTCGTCCTGATCGACAGGACGCGCCTCGGCATCGCGTTCCGCGCGGTGTCGAGCCGTCCCTTCGCGGCAGCAGTCTGCGGCCTGAGCGTCAAGCGGGTGCACCTCTTCTCCTGGATCGCCTCGGCGATCCTCGGCGTGGTTGCCGCACTGCTCGTCGTGCCGACGACCTTTCTGTCGTCGACCACGGTCGCGACCTTCATGCTGCAGGCCTTCGCGGCGGCGGTGATCGGCGGCTTCGAGAGCCTGCCCGGCAGTGTCGTCGGAGGCATTCTGGTCGGGATCGCCTCGAACCTGTTCACCTTCTATGTCGCGCCCGAGTTCATCAACTCGTTCCTGCTCGCACTCATCCTGATGTCCCTGAGCTTCTTCCCGGGCGGCATCCTTTCACGTCGGGTAGGTGCCCGTGTCTGACGGTCTCATCACCACCGCGCGAAGCCAGCGCGAGTTCGGCAGGCCGGGCAGGCTCTCGCTCGGCCAGATCGAAGTCGTGGCGGTCCTGATCTTTGCGGCACTGCCTTTCTGGCTGTCGAATTTCTGGACCTACACGCTCTCGCTGACGCTCGCCAATGCGATCCTGATCCTCTCGGTCAGCTTCCTCATCCGCTATGGCGGCGAGGTTTCCATCGGCCAGAATTTCTTCGCGGCCGGCGGCGCATACGCCGTTGCGATCCTGCAGACGCGCTATGGAATTCCGTTCCCGGTCGGCGCCATGGTCGGTGCCGCCGCCGGGGTGCTCACGGGCCTGATCTTTTCCTGGCCGTCGCGAAACCTGTCCGGCGTCTATCTCAGCGTCGCGACCCTTGCGCTGGGCCTCTGCGTGCCGGAGATCCTGCTGCAATGGTCGTCCCTTACCGGAGGATTCGAGGGTCTGTACGTCGAACCCAACCTGGTCCCCGGCGTCGCCTCGGGCGTCCAGCAGTTCTATGTCGCGCTCGCGGGACTTGGCATCACGGTCATTGCGCTGGCCCGGTTCCGGGGCTCCCGCTTTGGGCTCGCTCTGCTTACCGCGCGCTACAATCCGAAGGCGGCTGAGGCTTTCGGCATGTCGCTGCCGCATGTCCGCCTGCTGGTCTTCGCTATCAGCTCCGGCATTGCGGGGTTCGGCGGCAGCGTCCTGGCGTTCGCTTCCTCAACGGTTTCGCCGAACAGCTTCTCGTTCCTGACCTCCGTCTATCTGCTGGTCGGCGCCGTCGTCAGCCTCTACTCGACGCGGATGATCGCCGCGGTCGTCGGCGGTATGTTCATCACGCTCGTCCCGCTGCTGATGTCCGAATACGGCGAGATCGTCCCGATCATCTACGGGCTCGCCCTGTTCGTGGTCATCTACATGGCGAACATCGTCGTGCCCGCGGCTCAGGCTGCCATCCGTCGGCGAAAGGCGCGAGCATGACCCAGGCGCAGCATGCCCATGGCCTCACCGCCCGGGATATTCATCTGGGCTTCGGCGGCGTGAAGGTCCTCAAGGACGTCAGCGTCAGCTTCAAGCCGGGCCATGTCACCGGCCTGATCGGCCCGAACGGAGCGGGGAAGACCAGCTTCTTCAACTGTCTCACCGGCCACTATCGCAATGACAGCGGCGAGATCTCCCTCGATGGCGTCGCCCTGAACGGCGTGGCGCCGCCGAGCCGGGCGCGGCTCGGCATCGCCAGGACCTTCCAGCACGTTGCGCTGAGCCCGGAACTGAGCGTCGTCGAGAACGTGATGTTCGGCCTTCATGCCTCCCGCAAGAGCGGCCTGATGGATGCGTTCGTGCCGCTGCCCGGCAGTCTGAGCGACCGGGACGAGTCGCGTACCAAAGCCGTCGGTGCCCTCGCGGCGGTCGGCCTCGAAGCGATCGCCGACGAGCCGGCGCATGTCGTGGCCCCCGGCACGCTCCGGCTTGTCGAGCTCGCGCGCGCCATGGTCGGCAAGCCCCGCGCTCTGCTCCTCGACGAGCCGGCCGCGGGCCTGAACTCCAGCGAGACGCGGGAACTCATCGAAACGCTGCAGCGGATCGCGGCGCCCGATCTCGTCATGGTCGTCGTCGAGCATGACATGGAGCTGATCATGAAGATCTGCGACGTGATCCACGTGCTGAACTTCGGAGCGCTGATCGCCTCCGGGACGCCGGAGGAGATCCGGTCGAACAAGCTGGTGGCGGAAGTCTATCTGGGAGCCGCCGATGACTGAGATCCTTCGCATAGAGAGCCTGACCGCAGGCTATCGCGGCGCCGCCGCGATCGAGGAGATCGGCTTTTCCGCGAAGGCGGGTAGCGTCGTGGCGCTGCTCGGCGCCAACGGAGCCGGCAAGTCGACGCTCCTGAAATGCATCGCCGGGCTTATGCCGACCTTCTCCGGCCGCATCTGGTTCGAGGGCAGGGACGTCACGGGGCGCTCGGCCATCGAGCTCGTCCGCGCCGGCATCGCCTATGTCCCGGAAGGGCGCGAGATCGTCACGACGCTCAGCGTCAACGAGAACCTGACGCTCGGTGGCCTCCATGTGCCCAAGGCCGTGCTCGAGCAGAGGCGCGAGCTGGTGTTGCGGCTCTTCCCCGAACTCGTCGAGCGGCTGAGTTCGCCGTCATGGCAGCTCAGCGGCGGCCAGCAGCAGATGCTCGCCATCGGCCGAGCACTCATGGCGGGGCCGAAGGTTCTGCTGCTCGACGAGCCCTCGCTCGGGCTGGCGCCATTGCTCGTCCAGCGCGTCTTCAATCAGCTCGGCGAATTGCAGCGCCAGTTCAACCTGACGGTCGTGCTCGTCGAGCAGAATTACCGCCTGACCATGCGCGTCGCCGATACCGCGTACTTCATGCGCAGCGGGCGCATCGTCGGGCATCACAGCGCGGAAGAACTGCGTACGCCGGAAGGCTATGGGAAAATCATCTCCGCCTATTTCGGTGCTGCGGCATCGGCGGCGTGATCGCGCCTGCATACGGAAAGTCCAAACATGTCTGTCGAACCCGCTACCTTGGTCACCATCGGCCTGATCGGCCTTGGCAACGCCGGAACCGCCATGCTGACGGCGCTCTCGAAACAGTTCAGCGTCCATGTCTATGACAGGGACCCGAAACGCCTCGAAGGCCTCGACAAGGGGGCCGGCAAAGCTCCCATCATCGCCCGTGATGTGGCGGAACTGGCCGGCAAGGCCGACGTCATCATCCTCTCGCTTCCGACGCCGGCGGCGTCTGTCTCCGTCGCCAGCCAGCTGAAGCCGTTCGTCGGGCCCGGCAAGACGATCCTGGAGACGAGCACCGTTCGGCCGGAGGACGTCGAGGTGATCCACGAGATCTGCGGCCCGACGGGCGCGCGGATCGTCGATGCGGCCGTGATCGGCGGTGTCCACAAGCTCGCGCTCGGGCGCGGCGTCTTCCTCGCTGGCGTGGCGGAGGCGGAAGCCGGGCCGGTCGGCGATGTCCTGCGGGCGATGGCGGAGGAATTGTTCTTCCTTGGCGCGCGCGGCAACGGCATGCGCGCCAAGCTCGTGGCGAATTCGGTTTCGCACACGGCCTACATCCTGCTGGTGGAAGCCGCCGCCATCGCCGCGGCGCAGAACATCCCGATGGATGTCTTCTACCGCCTGATGGAGCGCGAATCCGGCCTGATGCGGCCGCTCACCCACCGCTTCGGCGAACGCCTGCGCAGCCACGATTTCGAAGGCGGCATGTCGACCACGAACGCATGCAAGGATTCCGCGCTGGTGCTCGACGTGGCGCGCCAGCTCGGCGTCCCGGTCTTCGCGATCCAGGCCACGCACTCGGTCTACGAACTCGCCGCGCGCGAGGGGCTGGCCGACAAGGACTACTCGTCGATCGGGTGCCTCTGGGAGAAGTGGCTGAACGTCTCTTTCAAGAAGGACGCCTAGCGGCCGGCCGCACTCGCCGATGCGCGGCCGGGATCGATGAAACCGGCACAGGAAAACCGACCCAATGGAATGGCGGCATGTCTGACGACGTCTACGAGCTTTTCGCGATCCGCTACGCACACCACCCGCGGATGGCGCGGCAGAACTTCATCAGCCATGACGTCCATGACGGGCCCATGCCGCTCGATTATTTCGTCTGGGTCGCGCGCAACGACGAAAGAACCTTCGTCATCGACACCGGCTTCAACGCGGAGACCGGCAAGAAGCGCGGGCGAAATTTCCTGCAATGTCCCACCGTCGGCTTGCGGGGCCTCGGCATCGAGCCGGATGCCGTCAGGGACGTGATCCTGACCCATCTCCATTACGACCATGTCGGCAATTTCGACCTGTTCCCCAATGCGAGCTTCCACCTGCAGGAGCGGGAGATGGCCTACGCCACGGGGCGGCTGATGTGCCACCACCTGCTCCGGCATCCCTATGATGTCGAGCATGTCACCGGGATCGTCCGGCGGCTCTATGCCGATCGCGTCATCTTCCATGACGGCGACGAGACGGTCGCACCCGGACTTTCGGTACACCGTGTCGGCGGCCACGCGCTCGGCCTGCAATGCGTGCGGGTCAACACCCGGCGCGGCTGGGTCGTCGTCGCCTCGGACGCCAGCCATTGCTACGCGCATTTCGAGACGGAGAAGCCGTTCCCGAACGTCGTGCGGGTCGACGAGATGCTCGACGGTTACCGGACGATCCAGCGCCTCGCCGCATCGAAGGACCATGTCATCCCGGGCCACGACCCGGAGGTCATGCGGCGCTATCCCGCGGCTTCGGCCGAGCTGGAAGGTATCTGCGTCCGCCTCGACGTGGCGCCTCTCCATCAATCCGCTTGAAAGGTCACAGCCGTGAACGTGCATCGGAATTTCATCGGCGGGACCTGGGCTGACAGCCCCGCTTCCCTCGAGGTCTTCAACCCCGCCGACGGCAGCGTCATCGGCCGGATCGCCCGCGGCGGTGCCGACGAGATCGAGCGCGCCGTCGAGGCTGCGGAAGCGGCGATGGACGGCGAATGGGGAGCCCTGGACGCCGCAGCGCGCGGCAGGCTCCTGATGCGGCTTTCCCAGCTCATCACCCGCGACGTCGAAAAACTGGCGAAGCTCGAGAGCGACGATGTCGGCAAGCCGATGTCGCTCGCTTTGAACGATGCCCGCGTCTGCGCCCGCTATTTCGAGTACTATGCCGGCGCGCCGGACAAGCTGCACGGCGAGACCATCCCGTTCCAGAGCGGCTACACCGTCGCGACCGTCTACGAGCCACATGGCGTCGTCGGCATCATCTCGCCCTGGAACTATCCGCTGCAGATGAGCGGGCGCGCCGTCGCCCCGGCGCTCGCCATGGGCAATGCGGTGATCCTGAAGCCGGCGGAGGATACGTCCCTGACGGCTCTCGCCATGGCGGAACTCGCCGCGGAAGCGGGCTTTCCGGCCGGTGCGTTCAACGTCGTGACCGGCCTCGGCGAGGAAGCCGGCGCCGCACTCGCCCGGCATCCGCGCATCCGCCATATCAGCTTCACCGGGTCGCGGGAGGTCGGCACGATCATCCAGGCCTGCGCCGCCAAGAACGTCATCCCGGTGACGCTCGAGCTCGGCGGAAAGTCGCCCCATCTGGTCTTCGCCGATGCCGATCTCGAGGATGCGGCCAACACCGTTGCGCGCGGCATCGCGGTCAATGCGGGGCAGACCTGCTCGGCCGGATCGCGCGTCATCATCGAGGATGCGGTCTATGACCGTTTCGTCGCGATGCTGGCCGAGCGCTTCCGGGCCTTCCGCATTGGCACGGGTCCCCAGGACCGCGATCTCGGGCCGCTCGTCAACGCCAAGCAGAAGGAACGGGTCGAAGGCTTCCTGAAGCTCGCCCGGGACGAGGGCCTGAACATCGTCGCCGAGGGGCAATTGCCGGAGGATGTTCCCGCCTGCGGCCATTATGTCAGGCCGACGCTGATCGCCGACATCCCGCCCGAGCATCTGCTGGCCAAGGAAGAAGTCTTCGGGCCTGTTCTGGTCGCGATCCGGGCGAAGGACGAGGCCGACGCGCTCGCAATCGCCAACGACAGCGAGTTCGGCCTCGTCGCCGGTGTCTGGACCGCGAATATCGGGCGCGCCATGCGCCTCGCCCGCAAGCTCCGCGTCGGCCAGGTCTTCATCAACAATTACGGGGCCGGGGGCGGGGTCGAGCTGCCCTTCGGCGGCGTTCGCGGCTCCGGCCATGGCCGGGAAAAGGGACTTGAAGCGCTCTACAGCTTCAGTGCCGTCAAGACGATCGCCATCAAGCATGGCGTCTGAAGCAGGGACGGAGCGCTAGTGATGACCGGTAAAGACCACGGCCTCTGGGAGATCCATGCGATCCGCTACGCCACGAATGCGGTGCGCACGAGAAACCTCAACTTCATCAAGGATACGGATCCGGGCGCTGTCCTGGCGATGGACTTCTACTGCTGGCTGCTCGTCGGCGAGCAGGGCGCGATCGTCGTCGACACCGGCATGGCGCCGCAGAAGGCCGCCCGGTTCGGGCATGAGATCCTGGCCAGCCCGCCGGACGTAATGGCCAAGCTCGGCGTCGAGCCGGCCGCCGTCGAGACGGTGATAATGACCCATCTCCATTATGATCACACCGGCCATTCCGACCATTTCCCGGCCGCGCGCTTCCTGCTGCAGGCCGAGGAGATGGCCTATGTCGCCGGCCCGCACATGGAGCGGGCGATGTTCCGGCATGCCTACGAGGCCGACGAGCTCCAGAAGTTCCTGGGCTATCTCCATGCTGGCCGGCTGCACCTGCATGGTCGGGATTTCCAGGTTGCCGACGGGGTCAGCGTCCACTGGGTCGGCGGTCACACCGCCGGACAGGAAGTGGTGCGCGTCCGGACCAGCCGCGGCTGGGTCGTGCTCGCCTCGGATGCCCTGCACTACGAGGAGGAGCTGATACGCGGCGTACCCTTCGCCGTGGTGTTCAACATCGCCGACATGCTGGCCGCGCACGACCGGATCCGGGAGCTCGCCGATTCCGACGACCATGTCGTGGTCGCGCATGATCCGCTCGTGGTGAAGCGCTATCCTTCGGCTCGCGACGATCTCGCCGGGATTGCCGTGCGGGTGGACCTGCCGCCGTCGCCATCGGTCGCCTGAGATGGCTTCCTCCCTTGCAAGCAGACTGGAGGCCCGATCGGTGGCCTCGGACGCCTACGACGTGATCGTCGTCGGCGGGGGCAATGCGGCCCTCTGCGCCGCCATATCCGCGCGCCGCGAGGGAGCGCGCGTCCTCGTCCTCGAGGCCTCGGATGCGTTCTGGCGCGGCGGCAATACACGCCATACCCGCAATATGCGCTGCGCCCACGACGCGGCCACCGAGAGCCTTTCGGGTCCCTACAGCGAGGAAGAGTTCTTCGACGACCTGCTGCGCGTGACCAAGGGCAAGACCGACGAGACGCTGGCGCGCTTCATGATCCGGGAATCCAAGTCGATGCTCGGCTGGATCGAGGAGCAGGGCGTGCGCTGGCAGCCTTCGCTGGGTGGCACGCTCTCGCTCGGTCGCACGAACTCCTTCTTCCTCGGCGGCGGGCGCGCCATGCTGAACGCGCTCTACCGCACCGCCGAGGATCTGGGGGTCGAGATCCGCTACGGGGCCGAGGTCACGGGCCTCGAGATCGAGGGCGGGCATTTCCGTTCGCTCTCGGTCGGCGCCGAGCGCATCCGGGCGAAGGCGCTCGTTGCGGCCGCCGGCGGCTTCGAATCCAACATCGAGTGGCTGAAGCGCTACTGGGGCGATGCGGCCGATAATTTCCTGATCCGCGGGACGCGCAACAACAAGGGCACGATCCTGCGCCTGCTGCTCGACAATGGCGCCCAGGAGGTCGGCGACCCCACCCAATGTCATGCTGTCGCGATCGACGCCCGCGCCCCGAAATACGATGGAGGCATCATCACGCGGCTCGACTGCGTCGTCTTCGGCATCGTGGTCAATCGGCAGGCACAGCGCTTCTACGACGAGGGCGAGGATATCTGGCCGAAGCGCTACGCGATCTGGGGGCGCCTGGTCGCCGCCCAGCCGGACCAGCTCGCCTACATCATATTCGATGCATCGTCGCTTAAGCTGTTCATGCCGTCGCTCTATCCGCCGATCAGCGCGCCGAACATGCGCACGCTCGCCGAGCGGCTCGAACTTGATCCCGGGGCGCTCGAGAAAACCGTCGCGACCTTCAACGCCGCCGTCCGGCCCGGCACCTTCGACGACAAGGTGCTCGACGACTGCAGGACCGAGGGGCTGACGCCGCCGAAATCCCATTGGGCGTGCCGGATCGAGGAGGCGCCATTCTATGCCTACCCGGTCCGGCCGGGCATCACCTTCACCTATCTCGGCGTGCGCGTGAACCAGGAGGCCCGCATCCAGATGGCCGATGGCCGCGGCGCTTCGAACATGTTCGCGGCAGGTGAGATCATGGCCGGCAACGTGCTCGGCGAGGGCTACGCCGCCGGCATTGGCATGACCATCGGCGGTGTTTTCGGACGCACTGCCGGACGTGAAGCGGCAAGGGGGGCGCTGTCATGACGGATTTCGCGTTTCTGCGGGAGACGGTCGGCGCCGGACCGGCCGGCACGGCGGGGTCGACGGCCGGGCATGCGACGGCCGTGCTGGCCGAGGCCGATCGCCTGATGACGGTCTGCAATTCGTGCCGCTATTGCGAGGGGCTCTGCGCGGTTTTTCCCGCCATGGAAATGCGCCGCTCGTTCCTGGATGGCGATCTCAACTATCTCGCCAATCTCTGCCACAATTGCGGCGCCTGTTACTACGACTGCCAGTTCTCACCGCCGCACGAATATGCCGTGCACGTACCGGCGACCCTGGCCCAGGTGCGGACTGAGTCCTACGCGCACTATGCTTGGCCGCAGGCCTTCTCTGGCGCGTTCGCGCGCAACGGCCTGTTCATCGCGCTGGCGCTGGCGCTCGCTGTCGCCGGCTTCATCGCCGGCTTCGTCGCTTGGACCGATCCGGCCGTTCTCTTCGGTGTCCATACCGGCCCGGGCGCCTTCTACAGGCTGATGCCGCACAACACGATGGTCGCGATCTTCGGCCTCGCCTCGCTCTACTGCCTGATCGCGATGGGCATGAGCGTGCGGGCCTTCTGGCGCGATATCGGCGAGCCGGATTCGACGCTGCGCGATCCCGGCTCGCTTTGGCAGGCGCTCAAGGACGCCGGCAGCCTGCGCCATCTCGATGGTGGCGGGACCGGCTGCATGAGTGATGGCGAGCGCCCGAGCGATCGGCGCCGGCTCTACCATCACATGACCTTCTACGGCTTCATGCTCTGCTTCGCCGCGACATCGGCGGCGACGCTCTACCACTACCTGATGGGGATGCAGGCGCCCTATCCCTGGTACGACCTGCCGGTCCTGCTCGGGACCGCCGGCGGAATCGGCCTCATCATCGGCCCGATCGGCCTGCTCGCCGAAAAGTGGAGGCGCGATCCCGAACTGCGCGAGGGCACGCCCTACGCGATGGACGTGGCCTTTCTCCTGATGCTGCTGCTCACCAGCGCGACCGGGCTCGCCTTGCTGGTCCTGCGGGCGACGCCGGCCATGGGCATGCTGCTCGCGCTGCATCTCGGCGTCGTCTTCGCACTCTTCGTCACCATGCCCTACGGCAAGTTCGTCCACGGCATCTATCGGTACCTGGCGCTGGTGAGGGCCGCCAAGGAACGGCATCGCGAGCTTGCCGCCGCATCGAAGCAATAGACCGGTCAAGGCTAAGGCCCGCAGGCAAGCGGTGCCGGAACAGAACGCAGGCGCATGACCGCGGTCGGGCTGGCCCGCCAAGGTTCAGGAAGTGGAGGAAGAGAGATGAATTCGAAGCGCCTGCTCGGCAGGATTTTCGGTGCCCTATCCCTGTTCGCTGCCCTGCCGATCGCGGCGGGTGCTCAGGCGCAGAGCTTCCCATCCGGGAACATCACGATCATCGCGCCCTATTCGGCCGGATCGCCTGCCGACACGCTCGCCCGTCGACTGGCCGAAGGCATGGCGAAGTCGCTCAACGCCACCGTGCTGGTCGAGAATGTCGTCGGCGCCGGCGGCATCATCGGCACGCTGCGGGCGCAGAAGGCGGCTCCGGACGGCCATACCCTTGTGATCGGCACGCAGGGGACGCTGATGATGAACAAGTTCATTTACAAGAACCTGCGCTATCGGCCCGACCAGGATTTCGATCCGATCGTCAATCTCGTCGAGTTTCCCAATCTGGTCGTTGCCCCGGCTTCCCTGAACGTCAAGACGCTCAAGGAGTTCGTCAGCCTCGCGAAGGAGAGGGCAGCGGCCGGCAAGCCCCTGACCTACGGTTCCGGCGGGGTCGGGTCATCGGCTCACCTCGCGGCCGAGCTCCTGAAGATGCGCGCCGGCATTGAGCTGACGCATGTGCCGTACAAATCGGTCGCGGACACGCTCTCCGATCTCCTGACCGGCCGCATCGACCTGATCTTCGGAAATGTCGGCGTGTTCGGTCCCCATGTCGAGAAGGGCTCGCTGGTGGGCCTCGCCGTCACCGCCCCCGAGCGGTCGAAGGCGCTGCCGGAAGTGCCGTCCATCGTCGAGGCCGGCTATCCCGACGCCGAGTTCTCGGTCTGGCTGGGGCTGTTCGCGCCGGCTAAGACGCCGACGGATATCCTCGAAAAGCTGAAGTCCGCAGCGGTCGCCTCGATGGCCGTACCGGCGACGCGCACCTCCTTCGCCACCGAGGGCGCGGAGGTGAAGGCGAGCGCTTCGGGAAGCTTCCGGGACTTCATTGCGAAGGACGCCGCGAAGTGGCGGCCGATCATCAGCAAACTCGGCATCGAGATCGAGAACTGATGACCCGATGATGACCGGGCAGGGGCCGCCAGCGCTCCCCGCCCGTGGCGGCCCCCAATGTGGCGAGGTGAAGAGTGCAGCCCGATCACGGCACGACCTACGAAGTCTACGCTATACGCTACGCGACCAACCCCGCCAGGACGCGCAACGGGGCATTCATCCGCGATCCGGATCCGACGGCTCCGCTTGGTATCGATTTCTATTTCTGGGTTGCCGTCAGCGGCGATACAGCGATCGTCATCGATACCGGCATGGCACCCGGGAAGGCCGCGCGTCAGGGGCACACCCTGCTGATCGAGCCCCTCGCGGCGCTGCAAAAGCTCGGGATCGCCGAGGAAGCCGTGAAGACCGTGATCATGACGCATCTTCATTACGACCACACCGGCAACACCGACGCATTCGCGAACGCGACCTTCCATCTTCAGGCCGAGGAGATGGCGTTCGCCACCGGCCCACTGATGGAGCATGGCTGGCTGCGCCATGCCTATCATGCCGACGAGATCCAGAGGTTCGTCGGCTATCTCTATGATGGCCGCCTGCGCCTTCACGGTCGCGATGCCGAGATCGCCGACGGCATTTCGGTCCACTGGGTCGGCGGGCACTGCGCCGGACAGGAGATCGTCCGCCTGCGCACACACAGCGGCTGGCTCGTGCTGGCCTCCGACGCCCTCCACTACAAGGAGGAACTCACCCGCGGCGTTCCCTACGCCCTAGCCGCTAGCAATGTGGAAATGCTCGCCGCGCACCGGCGCATCAGGGAGCTCGCCGGGGCGGACGAACGCGTCATTGCCGGGCACGACCCGGAGCTGATGGACCTCCACCCATCCGCGGGGCCTGGCCTCGAAGGCATCGCGATCCGCGTCGATCTTCCAGCCGCAGAAAACTGATCCAGGAAATTCGGGAGATTATTGCCATGCGATTCCCGGCCATTGCTGCACTTGCAATTGCTGCATCGGTATTGAGCGGTCAGGCGGCCGCCCAGGACAGCTATCCGAACCGGCCGGTGACGCTCGTCGTGCCGCAGCCGCCCGGCGGCACCAACGACATCATCGGACGTTTCGTCGCCGAGAAGCTGGGGGAGAAATTCGGCGGGGCGCGCTTCATCGTCGAGAACCGTGCCGGCGCCGGAGGCATGGTCGGCACCGCCTCTGCTGCGCGTGCTGCCCCGGATGGCTACACGCTCTTGCTCACGATCTCCGCCTCGCAGGCGATCGGCCCGGCGCTCTACGCGAAGGCGAGCTTCGATCCGGTCAATGATTTCGAGCCGATCACGCTGCTGGCTCGCACGGGCTTCGTCCTCGTCGCTCACCCCTCGCTCAATGTCTCGTCGATGGCAGAGCTTCTCGAACTCGGCCGGAAGCAGGGCGAGCTCCAGTACGGCTCGGCCGGCAACGGCACGATGAACCACCTGCTCGGCGAGATGCTGCGGTCGAAATCCGGCCTGCGCCTCGTCCATGTTCCGTTTCGCGGCGTCGGGCCGATGCTCAACGACATGCTCGGCGGACATGTGAAGCTCGGCTTCGCCAGCGTGCCGTCGGTGCTTGCGCATCTTCAGAGCGGGGCGCTGAAACCGCTCGGGGTCAGTTCGGCGCAGCGGGACAAGGCGTTGCCCGAGGTGCCGACGGTCGGCGAGGCGGTGCCGGGCTTCGCCGGGGATCTCTGGGTTGCCCTGTTCGCACCGAAGCGGACGCCGAAGCCGCTCATCGACCGGCTGCTCACGGTAACGCGGGAAGCGATGAACGAGCCTGCCATGCGCGAAAAACTGGCGGCCCAGGGAGCGCACGTCGAAACCAGCGATCCGCAAGGCCTCGCGATCGTGCTGAAGGACGACCTCGCGAAGTGGGCTGAGGTGGTCAGGGAGTCCGGTGCGAAGGTGGATTGAGAACGGTGGGCGCCACAAGCTGAGGGCGAAGCCTGTTTGCTGGCCGCTATGGTAGTCTAGGTTAAAGGGGATACCGTGACCGACGCAGCCTTTGGTCTTCATAATGCGATGAGGGGGCTTGGTTTCAACTCGGTTTGGCTGGGCCTGGAACGAAGACGATTTCCGGTTCTGTGCCGTGTCGATCCGGTGCCTGCGTCGTTGGCGGTCATAGATCGCCTTCGCGAACAGACTGGAGTGTAGATGCCAGATCAGCACGAATTCCCCTCCTCCGACTGGGCGCAGCATCAGGATGAGGGGTTCATCGCCTTTATCGGCCCGTTCTGGGAAAGGAAGACGGAATGGGGCCCGGTCCTGGCTTTTCGCGCCGAGGCCAAGCACCGCAACCGCCGCGGCGTCGTTCAGGGCGGTGTCCTGATGACCTTCGCAGATCGCGCGCTCGGGATGTTTGCGCGCCACGCGACCGGCGGTCACGCGCAGGCGACCGCACAGCTCGACGTGCATTTTGTCAGCTCCGTGCAGATCGGCGAAGTAGTCACGCTCGAACCCCAGCTGATCCGCAAGACACGGAGCCTGATGTTCCTGCGTGGCACCGTCGTCGTCGGCGACCGAATTGTGGCAATGGCGAGCGGCGTCTGGAAATTGCTGCGCTCGCCTGAAGACGAATCCGCCTGACGGGCCGCGTTCTTACCTTCGTCCAAAAGCAAACTTCATCTTCTGGCTCTGAGTAACCAGACCAATATCGAATGTCGGGTTCCAGGCAGGCAGCCAACGTCAGGAAGTGGCGCCTACCGCTGCTCACTCCGGCATCCGCTACAGGCAACGGTTGGCTCGGCGACGTGTAGGGATGACTGAAGCCACTCACGCCGCATCCGGCATTCGCGCCAGCAGCTTGTCGAGCGTGAGCGGATAGTCGCGCACGCGCACGCCGGTCGCGTTGTAGACGGCGTTGGCTACGGCAGCGCCGACCCCGCAGATGCCCAGCTCGCCCACTCCCTTCGCCTTCATCGGCGAGGACATTGGG
>JAESGI010000194.1_pt1 | contig 42251 bp, 33 predicted proteins | sample 9269671 | NCBI WGS metagenome assembly JAESGI01 (sample SAMN14515641, study PRJNA621666) | algae metagenome | isolation source: Nostoc indistinguendum CM1-VF10 and co-occurring heterotrophs from gravelly... | place: USA: Clark Mountains, San Bernardino, California | collected 1998-06-05 | reverse complement strand
GGGGGTGTGTTCGTACGGGTGTCGGTGGCCCGGCCCGGCGTTGTGTCGGGGGCCCGCGACCCCGATGCCGACACCAAACTCGCCGCGATAGGTCGCGCCGTTAACGGTCAGTGTCGTCCTGCCCGGCGCCGAGGGTGTGACGACAGGTGCGAGGGCGGCGACGCCGGCGAGGCCACGACGCGATTCGCGGCGATTGGTGTCGATCTGGGTCTGCAGCCCTCCCATCTGGCCTTGCAGCCCGCCGATCTGGCCCTGCACCGCGCCGAGCTGGCTCATGTTGACCGCATCCGTGGGAGCGACGCCGGCTTCGATGTTGGTCAGGCGCCGCTCGCTCCCGGGCGCCCCGAATGAAACCGTGTTGGGCACGCTGGCGATTGAGCCGGAGCCGATCGCAACCGCGTTGGCGGCGCTCGCCGCCGCGCCCGGACCGAAGGCCGCCGAGAGCAGTCCGGTCGCCGCCGCGCCATCGCCGAAGGCCGCGCCGCCATTGGAGGCCGACGCGCCCGCTCCGACAGCGACAGAGCCTGTTGCGACCGCGCCGGTTCCGATGGCGATCGCGCTGGTGCCGGTCGAGGCCGCACCGAGGCCGAGCGCCACCGCGCCTGCCTGCGTCGCCCGGGCGCCGTCGCCGAGCGCGATGGCGGAAGCGCCGCTGGCGCTGCTGGAAGCTCCAGCGGCAAGGCTTCTCGTACCAGAGGCCGTGCTCTGAGCGCCGAGCGCCGTGCTCGCTTCCCCGCTCGCATTGCTGTCGTGTCCTAGGGCGGCGGCGCCGGTAGCGCTCGCCGTCGATGCTGCGCCGAGCGCCGCGCTGTGGACGCCGCTTGCGTTGCTCGCCGAGCCTAGAGCGAGGCTTCTCGCACCGGATGCCGTACTGAGAGGCCCCAGAGCCGTGCTGTGCTGGCCAGTGGCCTTGGCGGCAAAGCCTCCGGCGATCCCGCCATTCTGGGCTGCCGCCTGGGCGCCGATGGCAGTGCTGGCATCCCCGCTCGCCGAGCTGAACGCTCCGAGCGCCGTGCTCTGGCTGCCGCTGGCGCTGCTGTCCTGGCCGAAGGCGGCGGCACTGGCGGCGCTTGCGCTGGAGCCCGCGCCGATCGCCGCACTCCGGACGCCGCTGGCATTGCTGTAGGCGCCGACGGCGAGACTTCTCGTCCCTGAGGCCGCGCTGAAATCGCCGAGCGCGGCGCTGTACTGGCCGGTGCCCTTGGCTGCGAAGCCTGCGGCGAGCGCCCCGTTCTCTGCGACGGACTGCGCCCCGATGGCGGTGCTGGCGTCCCCGCTCGCCGAGCTGAAGGCACCGAGCGCCGTGCTCTGGCTGCCGGCGGCGCTGCTGTCGCGCCCATAGGCGGCGGCGCTGTCGGCAGTGGCGGTGGCACGAGCGCCCAGCGCGGCGCTGTTGGCGCCGGTCGCGCTGGTCCTGAAGCCGAAGGCGGAGCTGTACTGCCCGGTCGCCACGCTCTGCGAGCCATAGGTGGAGCTGCCTGTCGCGTTGGCGCGGGCGACATAGCCGGCGGCCGTGGCGTACATGCCGGTCGCGCCGGCAATGTTCGATCCGCCCTCGTCGAGATAGTTGGTTCCGAGCGAAACCGAGCCGGTGCTCGTCGCCTGCGTGCCGCCGCCGAGCGCCGAGCTGAACTGGCCGCTCGCCACGCTGCCGGCACCGATGGCGGTCGCCACGTTCGAGCTCGCCACGCTGTCGGCGCCGACCGCGGTCGAAAGGTACTGGAACGGCCCGTCGGCACCCGCCCGGGCCCTGGCCCCGAGCGCAGTGGTGCTGTCGTTCGCATCAGGACCGCCAGCCTGGGCTCCATAACCCAGCGCAGTGCTCAGGGAGCCCGTAGCGTTGGTGTCGGAGCCGATCGCGGTCGAATAGACGACCGCGGTTGCATTGGCGTTGTTGCCGCAGGCGGTGTTCTGGCTCGCGCCGTTGTCATTGCCGGGCGTGACGCCGGCGCCGACATTGTCGCAAACCGCCGCCTCCGCACCGTTCGAGGACAGGACCAGGCCCAGAATCGCCATGGCCGAGCAGCCGGCCAGCAATCCCGCCCGGAACTGCCGATTCTCACTGGTGAAAGACATCGCCCCTCCGGCCTCAAGCTAGCGGACTCTCTTGGCGCGGCTTTGGCTGCTCGTCTTGGGGAGGGACGCAGTCGGATTTAGCTATGACGAACCGGCGACGAAGTTCGCCGCTGTGTGGCCATGCGGCGACAGCCGCCCGCGGCGTGGCCTAAGCATCTCTGCCTCGATCCGCTGCGAACGGACGCGCCACCTCCGTTCACGGATTTACGTTGGGGCAGAGGAATGCCAGAGATAAAGCGTCACAGGGCGACCGGCTGGCCAGAGCATGGGGAATGTTGCCTTCACTTCGGATGAGCTGCCGGCGCATCTCGATTCCGGCGCCCGCTTCGCGCGCTGGCACGAAATCTTCGAATCGCTGACCTGCTGCTCGGACTACTTCCGCGCGGAGGACCGGCCGTTCCGGGCGCAGTTTCAATGGGCGCCGTTCGGCGATGCCTATGTCACGACCTTCGGCGGCACGTTCCAACGCATTGCCCGCACGGCCAGCGCGATCGCACGCGGCCCCGACGATGATTTCTGCATTCTTCTGAACCGGGGCCGAGAGGCGTTCAGCACCTCGCATCTTGGGCAGACCACGGAGATCCCGCCGGGCGCGGCGCACATGGTGACGAATGGCGCAGCGGCGGAGATCCTTGCCGCAGCTCATTGCGAGATCAATACCGTCACGATCCGGCAGGACCGGCTGCGCGCGCTGATGCCGAGTGCCGCGGAGCTGCTCGCCCGCCCGCTCGATCCGCAACAGGCAGCCGTCCGCCATCTTGGGCGTTATGTCGAGAGCATCATCGATCTCGACGGCGCCAAGGACGACCCGGCGCTGCAGCAGCATGTCGGCACGACCTTGCTCGATCTCGTCGCGCTGGCGCTCGGGGCCGGCCGCGATACCGCGGCGGCCGCCGGGATGCGCGGGCTGCGAGCGGCGCGGCTCCAGGAGATCCTGTCGGGCATCCGCGCCGGCTACACCGACCCCGGCTTCTCGCCGGCCGCCCTCGGGACGAAACTCGATCTGTCGCCGCGTTACATCCAGGACATCCTGCACGAGACGGGGGTGAGCTTCACCGAACGCGTCCTGGACCTGCGCCTCCAGATGGCGCGCCGCATGCTGGCTTCAACATCCGGAGCGCGACTGAAGGTCAGCGAGATCGCGCTCGGCTGCGGCTTCAACGACGTGTCCTACTTCAACCAGGCTTTCCGCAACCGCTTCGGGGCAGCGCCCACCCAGTTCCGTCCCTGAGACGCGGCCTGGCTGATCGTCGCGAGGCGAGCGGTGGCGAACGCTGACGACTCGGCGCCGTGTCTCCTTACTCATCCGGGCAAAGAAAAAGCCGCCGGCTCGCGCCGACGGCTCCTTGCTTGCGATGCTTCCCGCGTCAGTGGGCGACAAGGCCCGCCGCGGCGTCGTCCTCGGATGCCTTCGGCGTCGCCGCCTTCAGGTCCTCTTCCCAGACGATCGGCGTCGGCTGACGCACCAGCGCGTGCTGGAGCACCTGGTCCATGCGCGAGACCGGGACGATCTCTAGCCCGCTCTTCACCGACTGCGGGAGATCGACGAGGTCCTTGGCGTTGTCCTCGGGGATCAGCACCTTCTTGATGCCGCCGCGCAAGGCGGCGAGCAGCTTCTCCTTCAGGCCACCGATCGGCAGCACCCTGCCCCGCAGCGTGACCTCGCCGGTCATGGCGACGTCGCGACGGACCGGGATACCAGTCATGATCGAGACGATCGCCGTGGCCATGCCGATGCCGGCCGACGGACCGTCCTTCGGGGTCGCCCCCTCGGGCAGGTGGACGTGGATGTCGCGCCGGTCGAAGAGCGGCGGCTCGATGCCGAAATCGATGGCGCGGGAGCGGACATAGGACGCCGCCGCCGAGATCGATTCCTTCATCACGTCGCGCAGATTGCCGGTGACGGTCATCTTGCCCTTGCCGGGCATCATCACTCCTTCGATCGTCAGCATCTCGCCGCCGACCTCGGTCCAGGCCAGACCGGTGACGACACCGACCTGATCCTCGGTTTCCGCCATGCCATAGCGATAGCGCGGCGGGCCGAGATAGTCCTCCAGCACCGCGGGAGTGACCGCGACCTTCTTCTTCTTCGACAGCACGATCTCCTTCACCGCCTTGCGGACGGTGTTGGCGATCTCGCGCTCGAGGTTACGCACGCCGGCCTCGCGGGTGTAGCGGCGGACCAGCGTCGTCAGGGCCTCGTCGTCGATCGACCATTCCTTGGATTCGAGGCCGTGCTTCTTGATCGCACCCGGGATCAGGTGGCGACGCGCGATCTCGGCCTTCTCGTCCTCGGTGTAGCCGGCGATGCGGATCACCTCCATCCGGTCCAGAAGGGCCGGCGGGATGTTCAGCGTGTTCGCCGTGGTCACGAACATCACGTTCGACAGGTCGTAGTCGACCTCGAGGTAATGGTCGTTGAAGGTCGCGTTCTGCTCGGGATCGAGCACCTCGAGCAGGGCCGCCGACGGATCCCCGCGGAAGTCCTGGCCCATCTTGTCGATCTCGTCGAGCAGGATGAGCGGGTTCGAGGTCTTGGCCTTCTTCATCGACTGGATGATCTTGCCGGGCATCGAGCCGATATAGGTGCGGCGGTGACCGCGGATCTCGGCCTCGTCACGCACGCCGCCGAGCGACATGCGCACGAACTCGCGGCCGGTCGCCTTGGCGATCGACTTGCCGAGCGAGGTCTTGCCGACGCCCGGAGGGCCGACGAGGCACAGGATCGGGCCGGCGAGCTTGTTGGCACGCTGCTGGACAGCGAGGTATTCGACGATCCGGTCCTTGACCTTGTCGAGACCGAAATGATCGTCGTCGAGCACCTGCTGGGCTGCGGCGAGGTCCTTCTTGATCTTCGAGCGCTTCTGCCAGGGGATGCCCAGCAGCCAGTCGAGATAGTTGCGCACGACCGTCGCCTCGGCAGACATCGGCGACATCTGCCTGAGCTTCTTGACCTCGGCCAGCGCCTTGTCGCGCGCTTCCTTGGTCAGCTTGGTTTTGGCGATGCGCTCCTCCAGCTCGGCCAGCTCGTCGCGGCCTTCCTCGCCGTCGCCGAGCTCCTTCTGGATCGCCTTCATCTGCTCGTTGAGATAGTACTCGCGCTGGGTCTTCTCCATCTGGCGCTTGACGCGCGAGCGGATGCGCTTCTCGACCTGGAGAACCGACATCTCGCTTTCCATCAGCGAGAGCACCTTCTCGAGCCGGTGGGCGACGTTCATCACCTCCAGCACGGCCTGGCGGTCGGCGATCTTCACGGCGAGATGCGAGGCCACGGTGTCGGCGAGCTTGGCCGGCTCGTCGATCTGCGAGACCGCAGCGACGATCTCGGGCGAGATCTTCTTGTTGAGCTTCACATAGCTCTCGAACTCGCTGACGACCGAGCGGCCGAGCGCCTCGACCTCGACCTTCTTGCCGGGCTCCTCTTCGAGCGCGACGGCCTCGGCCTGGTAGAAGCTGTCATCGGCGCTGTAGCTCAGCGCCTTGGCGCGGCCGACGCCCTCGACCAGCACCTTGACGGTGGAGTCCGGGAGCTTCAGCAGCTGCAGCACGCGGGCGAGCGTGCCGATCTCATAGATATCCTTGGTCTCCGGATCGTCGTCGCCAGCGTTCTTCTGGGTGGCGAGCAGGATCAGACCGTCGTTCTTGACCACCTCCTCGAGCGCGCGAATGGACTTCTCGCGGCCGACGAAGAGCGGCACGATCATGTGCGGGAAAACGACGATGTCGCGCAGCGGAAGGACCGGATAGGTGCCGGTCGTGCCGGGGACGAGCGGAGCGCGGGGCGTCGAGCCTGTCATGTCTTGTCCTTCAAGTTTTCGCCCGACCGATCCCCTGGATGGGCGACCGAACCGGACGTTCCGCGCCGGCGCGACCATTCGCGCCAACCGCCCCTGCGACTCACGCCCTCAAAGGCACGCTGTCTCGCAGGTGATGTTAAAGTGGATGCTTCCCGGCCAGCTTTCAAGCGACCAGCCGGCGCAGTCCACCGCAGCTTCCACTGCATGTCGGGACACGAAGCCGCGACCCGGGCAGATGGCCAAAGCAGTTTCGTGCAGTCGCGGCCACCAGCTCGACAAAGCAAAACGCGCGCCATGAGGCGCGCGTCTGAAAGTGGGACAGCTTAGTGCCGGATCAGGCCGAAGCGGACTTCGCCTCTTCTTCCCTGTCCGAGTAGATGAACAGCGGGCGCGACTTGGTCTCGACCGCTTCCGGCCCAATGACGACCTGCTCGACGCCTTCCAGCCCCGGCAGCTCGTACATGGTCTCGAGCAGGATGCCTTCCATGATCGAGCGCAGGCCACGCGCGCCGGTCTTGCGCTCGATCGCCTTGCGGGCAATCAGGCTCACCGCCTCGTCGGTGAAGGTCAGCTCGGTGTCCTCCATCTCGAACAGGCGCTGGTACTGCTTGACCAGCGCGTTCTTCGGCTCGGTCAGGATGGTCTTGAGCGCGGCCTCGTCGAGATCCTCGAGCGTCGCCAGCACCGGCAGACGGCCGACGAACTCGGGGATCAGGCCGAACTTCAGCAGATCCTCGGGCTCGACCTCGCGGAAGATCGCGCCGGTGCGGCGGTCGTCGGGGGCCTTCACGGTCGCGCCGAAGCCGATCGAGGTGCCCTTGCCGCGGCCGGAGATGATCTTGTCCAGCCCGGCGAAGGCGCCGCCGCAGATGAACAGGATGTTCGTCGTGTCGACCTGCAGGAACTCCTGCTGCGGATGCTTGCGCCCGCCCTGCGGCGGCACGGAGGCGACGGTGCCTTCCATGATCTTCAGCAGCGCCTGCTGGACGCCCTCGCCCGAAACATCGCGGGTGATCGAGGGATTGTCCGACTTGCGGCTGATCTTGTCGATCTCGTCGATGTAGACGATGCCGCGCTGCGCCCGCTCGACATTGTAGTCGGAGGCCTGGAGCAGCTTCAGGATGATGTTTTCGACATCCTCGCCGACATAGCCGGCCTCGGTCAGCGTCGTCGCATCAGCCATGGTGAAGGGCACGTCGAGGATGCGGGCGAGCGTCTGCGCGAGCAGCGTCTTGCCCGATCCGGTCGGCCCGATCAGCAGGATGTTGGACTTCGCCAGCTCGACGTCGTTGTGCTTCGTCGCATGCGACAGCCGCTTGTAGTGGTTGTGGACGGCGACGGAGAGCACCTTCTTGGCGTGGTCCTGCCCGATGACATAGTCGTCGAGGACCTTGCGGATCTCCTTCGGCGTCGGCACGCCGTCCTTGGACTTCACGAGCGCGGACTTGGACTCCTCGCGGATGATGTCCATGCACAGCTCGACGCACTCGTCGCAGATGAACACCGTCGGGCCCGCGATCAGCTTGCGGACCTCGTGCTGGCTCTTGCCGCAGAACGAGCAGTAGAGCGTGCTCTTCGAATCGCCGCTGCTGACCTTACTCATTGTCGATCTCCATCTCGGAAGACGAAGCCAGCCACCGAATAACGGCGGGCCGATGTCGTCTCTCCGTCATAGTAGGCGCTCAGATCACGATTATTGGGTTAACGCATCGCTGTGGCGCAGGTGCCGACGAAACTGACCCAAAATCGGACCCCTCGAGCGCCTAACGCGCCCTTCCGATTCCCTCATGCAAACATGAGGCCTAGTGATAGGCAATATGGGCCCTCCTGCCCGGCACGCCAAGCCTTGGCCTGGCAGGAGGATCCAGGTCGCTCAGGCGGCCTCTTCCGGACGCTTGTCGATGACCTTGTCGATCAGGCCGAAATCGCGGGCCTGCTCGGAGGTCATGAAATTGTCGCGCTCCAGCGCCGCCTCGATGTCCTCGTAGGAACGGCCGGTGTGCTTGACGTAGATCTCGTTCAGGCGCCGCTTCAGGCTCTCGACCTCGCGGGCATGGATCAGGATGTCCGTGACCTGGCCCTGGAAGCCGCCGGAGGGCTGGTGAACCATGATGCGCGCGTTCGGCAGGGCGAAGCGCATGTCCTTGGCGCCGGCGGTGAGCAGCAGCGAGCCCATCGAGGCGGCCTGACCGACGCAGAGCGTGGTCACCGGGCAGCGGATGAACTGCATGGTGTCGTAGATCGACAGGCCGGAGGTGACCACGCCGCCGGGCGAGTTGATGTAGAAGGAGATTTCCTTCTTCGGGTTCTCGGCCTCGAGGAAGAGCAGCTGCGCCACGATCAGCGACGCCGAGTAGTCCTCGACCGGGCCGGTCAGGAAGATGATCCGCTCGCGCAGGAGGCGCGAATAGATGTCGAAGGCGCGTTCACCGCGGCTCGACTGCTCGACCACCATCGGGACGAGATTGTTGTAGGTCTCGATTGGATCGCGCATCGCAGCCAGTCCTTGAGGTGCAGGGGGCGGGAATCAGCCGATATCGGCGAAGGCCCCACATAAGCATGCCGGCCCCGCCTGGAAAGGGAAGCGCCGCCCGGCCGAAGCCGGGCGGCGCAAATTCAGCAACCTTGGCGCCGAAGCGGGCTCAGGCCGAGGTCTCGTCGCTGGTGGCGGCCTTCTTGGCCTTCTTGGCCTTGGCCGGCTTGGCCTTCTCCTCGCCTTCCGCCTCGTCATCGGCGTAGAGCTCTTCGCGGGAGACGCTCTTGTCCTCGACCTTCACCTGGCCGAGGAGGTGATCGACGACCTTCTCCTCGAAGATCGGGGCGCGGATTTCGGCGAGCGCCTGCGGGTTCTTGCGATAGAACTCCCAGACTTCCTTCTCCTGGCCCGGGAACTGGCGGGCACGCTCGATCAGGGCCTGCGTCACCTCTTCGTCGGCGATCTGGATCTTGGCCTGCTCGCCGATCTCGGCCAGCACGAGGCCCAGGCGCACGCGGCGCTCGGCGATCTTGCGGTACTCCGCCCGCGCCTCTTCCTCGGTGGTGTTCTCGTCGGCGAAGCTCTTCTTCGCCTCCTTCATGTCGGCCTCGACCTGGCTCCAGACGCTGCCGAATTCCTGGTCGACCAGGGTCGGGGGCAGCTCGAAGGCGTACTTGGTGTCGAGCGCGTCGAGCAGGCTCTTCTTCAGCTTGCGGCGCGACTGGGCGCCGAGCTCGCGGCCGAGCTGCTCGCGGATCGCGGCCTTCAGCGCGTCGAGCGACTCCATGCCGAAGCCCTTGGCGAGCTCGTCGTCGATCTTGAGCTCGCCCGGGGCCTGCACGTCGTCGACGGTGACGGCGAACTCGGCCGGCTTACCGGCGAGGTGGGTCGCGGTGTAGTTCTCGGGGAAGGTCACCGAGACGGTGCGCTGCTCGCCCTTCTTGGCGCCCTGGAGCTGGTCCTCGAAGCCCGGGATGAACTGGCCGGAGCCGAGATCGAGCGGGATGCCCGTGCCGGTGCCGCCGTCGAAGGGCTGGCCCTCGAGCGTGCCGGTGAAGGAGATCAGCAGGCGATCGCCCTTCTCCGCGACGGCGTCGTCGCCCTTGCTGGCGAAGGGACGGTTCTGGCCGGCCATGCGCTCGAGCGCGGCGTCGACATCGGCCTCGGGGGTCTCGGTGACCGGCTTGACCAGCGAGACGTCCGACAGGTCGGCGAGCTCGATCTTCGGCAGAACCTCGAGGGCGACAGTGAAGGCGAGGTCGCCCTTGGCCTCCATCGCGGCCTCGATCTCGTCCTTGTTCTCGGGGAACTTGATCTGCGGCTCGAAGGCGAGCTTCAGGCCGTGGTCGGCAACGATCTTCTGGTTGGCCTCGTTGACGGCGTTCTGGACGACGTCGGCCATGACCGAGCGGCCATAGAGACGGCGCAGATGGCCGACCGGGACCTTGCCGGGGCGGAAGCCGTTGATCTTGGCCTTGCCCTGCAGGTTCTGCAGTTCGTCATCGAGCCTCGTCTTCAGGTCGGCGGCGTTCAGCACCACCTGAAATTCGCGCTTGAGGCCCTGGGACAGGGTTTCGGTCACGTTCATCGTTCTGATCCGCCAACAGCTCGTTACTTCAATGTCCAAAGCGCGACGCCGGATGACCGCCGCCGCGCTCGCGAAATTCGCATCCTGGTGCGGGCGAAGGGACTCGAACCCCCACGACTTGCGTCGGCGGAACCTAAATCCGCTGCGTCTACCAGTTCCGCCACGCCCGCCAACCGATACACCGCGTGCGAGCAAACGCAGCGCCGCCATCGTTGGGCCGCGGTGCTATACGCATTTGCGACGGAGGATGCAGCAAAAAAATGCGACGTTTCTGCGAAGGAGCCTGTCAGGCACCCACTCTCGCCAGCGGCGACGGGCCGCGCTATGTCGCTTGGTCATGAAAACCGATCTTCCCGCGACCGGCCCGCAGGCCGGACCGAATCGCCGCCAGGCGCTCGCCGGCATCACGGGAATGGCCGTTCTGGGAGGCGCCGCACCACTACGAGCGCAGGCGCCGGCGGCGGCCGGCCAGGCTGGTGAGCCCGCACCCGCTCCAGCGGTGCGCGAGCTGATCGCCGCGCCCGCCAAGACGCGGCTGCGGCCGGCACCGGCGACGGAAAGCGAGGTCTGGGCCTTCGACGGCAGCAGCCCCGGACCTGCCTTGCGCATGAAGCTCGGCGAAACGCTGCGGCTCAACCTGCAGAACCGCACCGACAAGCCGCTCTCCCTGCACTGGCACGGGCTGCGTCACGACCAGACCATGGACGGCGTCGGCGGCTTCAGCCAGGAGGCGACCGCTCCGGGCGACAGTTTCGAATACCGGCTGACGCCGCGCGATTCCGGCAGCTACCTCTATCGGCCACTCCTGCTCGGCGGCTCGTCCGAGCCGGCCGGACGCGGGCTCTGCGGCCTTCTCGTCGTCGAGGAAAAGGAGCCGCCGGCGGTCGACCTTGACCTGCCGGTGCTGGTCGGCGACTGGCTGCTCGGCGACGACCACAAGCTCCTGCCCTTCCCCGCGACCGGCCAGGAGGGTGCTGCCGCCGGCCGGCTCGGGAGCTGGCTCACCGTCAACGGCAAACCGCCGCCGGAGCGGGTCGCGCTGCCGCCCGGCGCACGCGTACGCCTGCGCCTCGCCAATGCCTGCAATGCCCGGATCATGCGCCTGCGCTTCGACGGGCTAAAAGCCTTCGTCGTCGCGGTCGACGGCCAGCCGACCGAGACCTTCGAGCCGGTGCGGGCCCAGCTGCCCTTCGCGCCCGGCACGCGCTACGACGTGATCTTCGACATGCCGGAGGAGATCGGTGCGAGCGCCAGCGTCACGGCGCTGATCGGCCCTGGCATGCCCTTGGTGCGCTTCGTCAGCGAGGCTGCCAAGCCCGGGACAAAACGCGTCGCCGCCGGCCCGATCTCGGCCCTGGCGCCGAATCCGACGCTGCCGGCCGAGGTCAGGCTGCAGAACGCCAGCCGGGCCGAAATCCTCGTCGAGGGCGGCGCCAAGGTCGGCGCGGACAACAAGCTCAATCTCGACGGCGTCGACCAGGCGCGGCCATGGCGCCTCAACGGCGGAACGGGCGATGCGCAGGGCAAGCCGCTGCTCAGCGTCCGGCGGGGCTCGCCGGTGGTGATCGGCATCACCAACAAGACCGACTTCCTGCAGCCTTTCCATGTCCACGGCCACAGCTTCCGGCTGCTGCACCCGCTCGACGATGGCTGGGAGCCCTATTTCCTCGACACGGTGCAGATTCCCGAGGGCAAGCGCCTGCACATCGCCTTCATCGCCGACAATCCCGGCCGCTGGCTGATTTCATCGACGGTGCTGGAGCGCTTCGACCTCGGCCTCTGGACCTGGTTCGAAGTGCTCTGAGCGCAGACCGGGCGCTCGCGCCTCAGCGAATCTCGACCTCGCGTCCGAGCAGGCGCGCGAGCTGCTTCAGCCGCCCGGTGACGCGCTGGCTGGCCAGCGAACGGAATTCCGGCGGCAGGCTCAGGATCAGGCGGCGGTCGTCGCAGACCAGCGTCGTCTGCGATAGGATTCCGGGCATGCCTGCCGACATCAGATAGGCGACGCGGAAGATCGCCGCGACCACATGCGCTCGCTCCAGCACGCGCGGTGTCAGCAGGCGGCGAAGGCCTTCCGCAGCCGGCGCCGCGCCTTTCAGCCCGGCATAGCGGTAGAAGGCGGTCAGCGACAGGAAGGCGCGGCCGGCATGGTCGACGCCGCTGAACGGCGCATGGGCGATGACGTTGAGGGTCTGCTCGCCGCGATAGTCGGGATGGGCCCGCCAGCCGATATCGGAGAGCAGGCACGCAGCGATCTGCAGGCGCTTCAAGGCCGGTTCATCGTTCGGATAGGCACTGTCGAGCAGCCGCTCTGCCCAGGGGATCAGATCCGCGGCATGGCGCGGATCGCGGGCGCGTAGTTGGTTGTAGTCTTGGGCACCGCGGAGCAAGGCGTCGGCATCCCGCTCCGCCGGAACGAGCTGCTCATGCATCAGCCCTTCGCGGACACCGTGCGCCGAGATCACGACCTGGCGCGGGCGGCCGCGCTTGATCAGCTGGTCGAGCACGAGCGCGCCATAGGCGAGCAGCGGCCGGCGGGCCGAGGAGATCGCCTCGATCGATTCGAGCATGGCGGCGTCGGCGCGCTCGACGAGACGGACGAACTCGCTCGCCTCGCGAGCCGGCACGGTGTAGCCGTGCATGACGTTAAGCGGATAGCCTGACTGGCGCTGATGCAGCGTCGCGAGCGCGCGCCAGGTGCCGCCGACGGCGAAGAAATCACGGCCACGCATCGCGGCGAGCTGCGGGTGGTTGTCGAGATCGTCCCGGACGATCTTCTCGGCAGCCTTGATCGAGTTCTTCGCGCGGTCCATCAGCGCGAGACCGCCGAGCGCCAGGCTGACGCCCTCCCCGACCCTGCTGCCGTCGACCGCCGCGAGTTCGAGCGATCCGCCGCCGAGATCGCCGACCACGCCGTTCGGCCGGTCGAAACCGGAGATGACGCCGAGCGCCGAGAGATAGGCCTCGCGGTCGCCCGAGATCAGCTCGATCGGCTGGCCGACCGCCGCCTCGGCGCGGGCGATGAAATCGGGGCCGTTCGAGGCATAGCGCGCCGCTGCCGTGGCGATAACGCGCAATTGCGCGACATGCATCGCCTCGCAGAGGATGCGGAAGCGGACGAGCGCCGCCAGCGCCTTCTCGACCGCGTCGGCGGCGAGCATGCCGGTCGAGGCGACCTGACGGCCGAGCCCCGCCATCTCCTTCTCGTTGAAGACCTGCCCCGGTGCCCGGGACAGGTTCTCATAGACGACGAGGCGGACCGAGTTCGAACCGATATCGATGATCGCGACGGTATCACCCAGGCTCAAACGCCCTTGCGCCTGCTCAGGCCTTCTTGCCGGAACGGCGGGAAAGGCTGCGAGGACTTGAACTGGAGAGTGATTTTCCACGACCGGACAGGCTCGGATTCGTCATAAAGTACTTGTGGGCGTTGAACGACTCTTCGGCCGACGGCGGGACAATGCGTCGCGAGCCGCCATCGGGCAAGATGGTCCAGCTCTGTTCGTTGTCGAGAAAATTGGCCAGCATGATCTGCTCGAGAAGCTGCTGGTGCACGGTGGGGTTGAGGATCGGCGTCAGCGCCTCCACACGGCGGTCCAGGTTGCGCGGCATCAGATCGGCCGAGGAAATGTAGAGCTTCGCCTTGGGCGACGGCATGCCGTGCCCGGCGCCGAAGGCATAGACACGGGTATGCTCGAGGAAGCGCCCGACGATCGACTTGACCCGGATATTGTCGGAAAGGCCTGGGACACCGGGTCGCAGGCAGCAGATGCCGCGAACCACGAAATCGATCTGCACGCCGGCCTGGCTGGCGTCATAGAGCGCGTCGATGATCTCGGGGTCGACCAGCGAGTTGCACTTGCCCCAGATCGCGCCCTTACGGCCGGCCTTCACATGCTCGATCTCCTCGGCGATGTCGTCGAGCAGCCGCTTCTTCAGGTTGACCGGCGAGACCGCCATGCGCTCGAGCTCTGCCGGCTCGGCATAGCCGGTGATGAAGTTGAAGATCCGCGCCACGTCCTGCGCCATCACCGGATCGGCCGTGAAGAAGGAGACGTCGGTGTAGATGCGCGCCGTGATCGGGTGATAGTTGCCGGTCGCGATATGGCAGTAGGTCACGAGCTGGCCCGCCTCGCGACGCACCACCATCGAGAGCTTGGCGTGGGTCTTGAGCTCGATGAAGCCGTAGACCACCTGTACGCCGGCGCGCTCCAGATCCTTGGCCCAGCGGATATTGGCTTCCTCGTCGAAGCGGGCCTTCAGCTCGACCAGCGCCGTGACGGACTTGCCGGCCTCAGCCGCCTCGGCGAGCGCCTGGACGATCGGCGAGTTCGAGGACGTCCGGTAGAGCGTCTGCTTGATTGCGACGACATTGGGATCGCGCGCCGCCTGCTGCAGGAACTGGACGACGACGTCGAAGCTCTCATAGGGGTGGTGGACGATCAGGTCCTTCTGGCGGATGGCGGCGAAGCAGTCGCCGCCATGCTCGCGGATCCGCTCGGGAAAGCGGGCATTATAGGGCTTGAACTTCAGGTCCGGCCGGTCGACCCCGACGAGCTGCGAGAGCTCGTTCAGGCCGATCATCCCGTCGACGATCACGATCTCGTCAGGATCGACCCGGAGCTCGCGCACGATCAGCTGACGCAGGTGGTCCGGCGTGTCGGCATGCAGTTCGAGGCGGATGACGACGCCGCGGCGGCGCTGCTTCAGCATGCTCTCGAAGACGCGGACCAGATCCTCGGCCTCCTCCTCGATGTCGAGATCGGAGTCGCGAATGATGCGGAAGGAGCCGGTGCCCTTGATCTCATAGCCCGGGAAGAGCTTGCCGATGAACAGCGAGACCAGGTCCTCGAGCATGATGAAGCGCTGCACGCCGTCGCGGGCGAGATCGGGCACCTCGATGAAGCGGTCGATCTTGCCGGGGACGCGGATCAGCGCGTCGAGCGCACGCCCGTCGCTGATGCGCTCAAGGGCCAGCGCCAGGCTGAAGCCGAGATTCGGAATGAACGGGAAGGGGTGGGCCGGGTCGATCGCCAGCGGCGTCAGCACCGGGAAGACATAGTGCAGGAAGCGGTCTTCGAGCCAGACACGCTCCTGCGGGCCGATATCGGCAGCCTTCAGCAGGATGATCCGGTTGTCCTGCAGGTCCTGCCTGAGCTCGACCCAGCGGGTCTGCTGGTCGCGGGTCAGGTCGGACACCGCCGCCCCCAATGCGACGAGCTGCTCGGCCGGGCTCAGCCCGTCCTGGCTCGGCGTCACCACGCCGGCCTTGAGCTGCTCGCGCAGCCCGGAGACCCGGACCATGAAGAACTCGTCGAGATTGTTGGCCGAGATCGAGAGGAAGCGCAGCTGCTCCAGCAGCGGATGGTTGCGGTTGGAGGCTTCCTCCATCACCCGGCGGTTGAACTGCAGCCAGGACAGTTCGCGATTCATGAAGCGCTGCGGCGACTGGCGCAGCTCATGGTCGATAGTGAGCACCGTGGCGTCCGGTGCCGGCGTCGCTGCCCTCGAAGCCGCCGCTTCGGCCAGATCCTGGTTCATTCGCCTCGCCTTCGCCGCTGCCGCTCGTGTCACTGCCGATCCTGTAGCTGTCGTCTGTGTCGGTTTGCCGTCGGCCGACCATCGGCCCACTCACCCTCAAGGCATCCTAGCGTAACGCTGCGATGACATTCGAGGTCCAACGCCATGAGCAATGCTCGCGGCGGGTGCGTTCCGGCCCCTTTTCCCATGACGGCCGCGCATGCCGTGCGGCCCGCCGCCGCAATTGTCGCCATAAGCGCTCAGGAACCTTGCGCTCAAACCCGCTCTCCTGTTTGGTCGCATGCGAATCCCGCATGCCGCGCCAGACATTTCCAGAGAACGATCTTGTCAGAACTCTCTTCAGCCCACGACCATGACGACATCGTCTACCCCTCGGCAGTGCCCTTCATCCTGGCGCATCTGGCCTGCTTCGGCGCACTGTGGAGCGGCGTGACCGCGACCTCGCTCTGGCTCTGCTTCGGGCTCTACTGGCTGCGCATGTTCGCCGTCACGGCCGGCTATCACCGCTACTTTTCGCACCGCTCCTACAAGACCAGCCGCATCGGCCAGTTCGTCCTCGCCTTTCTCGCCCAGTCGACGGCGCAGAAAAGCGTGATCTGGTGGGCCTCGAAGCACCGGCATCATCATCGCTTCGCCGACACCGAGCACGATGTGCACTCGCCGGTGCAGAGCTCGTTCTTCTATTCGCATGTCGGCTGGATCTTCAGCCGCCAGCACCACGAGTTCGACGGCTCGACCGTCACCGACCTCACCCGCTTCCCCGAGCTTCAGCTGCTGCACCGCTTCGAACTCGCGCCGGCGATCCTGCTCGCCCTCGCCTGCTTCGCCATCGATGGCTGGTCGGGCCTGTTCGTCGGCTTCTTCATCTCGACCGTGCTGGTCTACCACGGCACGTTCTGCATCAACTCGCTCGCCCATGTGCATGGCGACAAGCACTACGTCACCGGCGACGAGAGCCGGAACAATTGGTGGCTGGCGATCATCACCATGGGCGAAGGCTGGCACAACAACCACCATGCCTATCAGTACAGCGTGCGCCAGGGCTTCCGTTGGTGGCAGTGGGACCCGACCTATTACCTGATCCTCGGTCTGTCGAAGCTTCGTCTCGTCTGGGATCTGAAGGCGCCGCCGCAGGCCGTGATCGACCGCTCGCAGGCCCTGCCCCCGCGCGTCATCGAGCGCTCGGCCGAGCGCCTCGCCGCCTCCGTGCCGGTCGAGCGGATCGTCCAGGGTCTGCGCGAAGCCTATGCCAACGCGCCCGGCCTGCCGGAGATGCATCTGCCTGCCCTGCCGACCCTGACCCTGCCTGAGCTGCGCGAGGCGCTCGCCGCGATGCAGAGCCGCGCCGGCGAGCGCCTGCACGCCATCCAGCTCCAGGCCCATGAGGCGATGGCGCAATGGCATATGCCGACGCTGCCGACCCGCGAGGAACTGACGGAGAAGGCGGCGGCGATGTTCGTCAAGACACCGTCGCTCGACGCCATCGCGGCGCGCGCGCACGACATGCTGCTCGAGGCGATCCATGCCCGGCTGGTGGCGGCGCCGGCAGCCGCCAAGGTCTAAAGGCCTATTCGGCGTCGAACAGGCTGGCCGCCACCTCGTTCGCCATGGCGCGGGTGACGCGCCGGCCGCGCTCGAGCGAGAGCCGGTCGATGGCGTCGACGAGGTCGCGGGCCGCTGCGAAGGAGCGCTCCATGCGGAGCGCCAGCGCCTCGATGGTGCTGGTGTCGACGATCAATTGCCGGTCGACGAAGAGCTTGACCAGCAGCGCCCGCAGCAGCGCATCGTCAGGTGGCGCGATCTCGGCGGCGGGGGCGAGCCGCAGGCGCGAGAGCAGGTCCGGCACGCGCAGCCCCCATTGATCGGGGGACGTACGCGCCGTCAGCAGGGCAAAGCCGCCGCGCGCCTTCATGGCGTTGAGCAGATGGAACAGCGCCCGCTCGTCGAGCCGGCCGGCATCGCAATCCTCGATGACCAGCGCCCCGCCCGAGGCGAGATGCGGCACCTTGGCCTCGTCGATCTCGCTGGCCTGCAAGGTCCAGGCATGGGCACGGGCCGCCCAGATCGCGGCAAGATGCGTCTTGCCCGAGCCCTCGGGCCCGACCAGGCGCAGCCAGGCATCCGGCCAGGCGGGCCAGCTCTCGACCAGCCCATAGGCCTGCTCGTTGGAGGGGCCGACGAGAAAATCCTCGACGCCGTGCCGGCTGTCGACCGGCAGGTCGAAGGCGAGCTGGCGCGGCCGGCGCGGCGGCTCAGTTCCCGGCATGACGGTCGACATGCTTGGCTGCGGCCTTGGGGGCAGCGCCATGATAGAGATTGCTGGCGAGATATTGGCGCAGGGCGAAGCGCATCAAGACGCCGATGATCGCCGCCAGCGGCACCGCGAGCAGCAGGCCGACGAAGCCGAAGAGCGAACCGAAGGCGAGCAGCGCAAACATCAGCCAGACCGGGTGGACGCCGATGGAGTCACCGACCAGCTTCGGCTGCAGGATGTTGCCTTCGAAGAACTGACCGGCGGCGAAGACGGCGAGCGTCGCCAGCGGCATCGTCCAGTCCGGCCAGAACTGCACGGTCGCGACACCGACGGACAGCACGAGCCCGGTCAGCGAGCCGACATAGGGGATGAAGGAGAGGAAGCCGGAGATGATGCCGATCAGGGCGCCGAAGTTCACCCCGAGCAGCGAGAGCCCGACCGCATAGAACAGCCCGAGCAGCAGGCAGACCAGCGCCTGCCCGCGCAGGAAGCCAGCGATCGCGGTGTCCATCTCGTGCAGCAGGCCGCGGATCGTGTCGCGATGGTCGCGCGGCAGCCAGCCATCGACGGTCTCGACCATGCGGTCCCAGTCGGCGAGCAGATAGAAGGCGATGACCGGCGTCAGCACCAGCAGCGAGAAGACACCGATGATCGCGGTGCCGCCCGACCAGAGCGATTGCAGAAGGCCGCCGACCCATTTGGTCGCCTCGCCGACGAAATTGCCGAGCTGGCTCTGGGCATCCTCGGCGAGCTTGGCCCCGCCGAAGCGCTCGATCAAAGGCGCACCGCGCTCCATGACCAGCGCCTGGAGCTTGGCGGCGACTTCTGGCAGGCGCGCCACGAGGCCGGCAAGCTGCTGGCTCAGCAGCGGCAGCAGCAGCACGAGCGCCAGCACGAAGAGCAGCAGAAAGACGCACAGGATGACGATGGTTGCGGTCAGGCGGCGCATGCCGAACCGCTCCAGCCGGTCGGCGAGCGGATCGAGCAAATAGGCCAGCGCCAGCGCGGCAATGAACGGCAGCAGCACGTCGCGCAGCAGGAGCAGCGCAAGCACGAGAACCGCGAGGGTGAGGGCCCAGAAGGCGAGTTGACGCTGAAGACTCATCCGCTGTCCTGAACTCGCCGTTACGCACTGTCCGCAGGGCCCGGGAGGCCGGCCGGGCGTCCTAGAGAATAGGAGCGCATCGGCGAGGTTCCAAGCTCAGGCCGCCATATGGCGCAGCCAGAAGGCGAGGTAGGCCGCCATCGAACCGACCGTCAAGAGCGCCACGGCGAGCTGAGCGACCGGGATCGCAGGGCCGAGATCGAGCCCGAAGGCGCGCGAGCCCAGCATCAGCGCGGCGAAGATAAGCTGCGCCGCCGTGTTGAGCTTGCTGACGGCGAAGGGCGCGATCTCGAGCGGCTTCTCCATCAACCAGGACAGGATCACCGCGGTGACGATCATGATGTCGCGCGAGACGACCAGGATGACGAGCCAGGCCGGGATGGCCCCGACCATGGCGAGGGTGATGTAGATCGAGACGATCAGCGCCTTGTCGGCGATCGGGTCGAGATAGGCGCCGAGCTCGCTTCCCATGTCGAAGCGTTTGGCGATGAAGCCGTCGATCGCGTCGGAAATCCCGGCTGCAACGAACAGAAGGAAGGCGGCGAGCCAGCGTTCGTTGATGATCATCACGATCACCAGGGGGACGAGGATCAGACGGCCGATGGTGATCAGGTTCGGAAGCGTCATCGCCGGGATCGTGGCCAGGATTCGTCGCGAGAACTACGACTGAAGGCTAATGCATGTGCTGGACAACTGCGAAACGCTTTCGCGGAAGGGCCGCTGCCGGCTTGCCAGCGGGGCCGCCCTTGCCTATCGCTCCCCGCACAGCAAGGAGCGCGGTTTCATGACCAAGACAGGCGGCAACGGGCTGACCTATGCGCAGGCGGGCGTCGACATCGATGCCGGCAATGCCATGGTCGATGCGATCAAGCCTCTGGTGCGTTCGACCCGGCGGCCGGGCGCGGATGCCGAGATCGGCGGGTTCGGCGGCCTGTTCGACCTGAAGGCGGCGGGCTTCAGCGACCCGATCCTGGTCGCCGCCAATGACGGCGTCGGCACCAAGGTGAAGATCGCGATCGAGAGCGGCCGGCATTCGACCATCGGCATCGACCTCGTCGCCATGTGCGTCAACGACCTCGTCGTGCAGGGCGCCGAGCCGCTGCTCTTCCTCGACTATTACGCGACCGGCAAGCTCGACCCGCAGGCCGGCGTCGAGATCGTGCGCGGCATCGCCGAAGGCTGCCGTCAGGCCGGCTGCGCCCTGATCGGCGGCGAGACCGCCGAGATGCCGGGCATGTATGCCGACAAGGATTACGACCTCGCCGGCTTCGCCGTCGGCGCTGCCGAGCGCGGCTCGCTGCTGCCCCGCGCCGATCTGGTCGCGGGCGACGTTGTCCTCGGCCTGCCCTCTTCCGGCGTGCACTCCAACGGTTATTCGCTGGTCCGGCGCATCGTCGCGCTCTCCGGCCTCGCCTGGGAGGCCCCCGCCCCCTTCGCGCCCGGACAGAGCCTCGCCGAAGCGCTGCTGACGCCGACGCGGATCTATGTGAAGCCGCTGCTCCAGGCGCTGAAGGCGGCGCCCGGCATCAAGGCGCTGGCGCACATCACCGGCGGCGGCTTCCCCGACAACATCCCGCGCGTCCTGCCCGACGATCTCGGCGTCACGCTCGATCTCTCCGCGATCCCGGTGCCGCCGGTCTTCGGCTGGCTCGCCGAGGTCGGCGGCGTCGCCGAGCGCGAGATGCTGCGCACCTTCAACTGCGGCATCGGCATGATCGTGGTCGCCTCGGCGACCGAGGCTGACGCCGTCGTCGCCGCGCTGCGCGAGGCCGGCGAAGCGCCGGTCCGGCTCGGCGAGGTCACGCCGGCCGGCAGCGAGGGCCAGGTCGCCTATCGCGGGAAGCTCGGCCTGTGAGCACGACGCCGCGGCGGGTCCGCACCGCGATTCTGATCTCGGGCCGCGGCTCGAACATGGTAGCTCTGATCGAGGCAGCGCAGGCCGCCGATTTCCCGGCCGAGATCGTGCTGGTCGCCGCCAACCTGCCGGAGGCGGGCGGGCTCGAGCGGGCACGCCAGGCCGGCATCGCCACCGCCAGCGTCGACCATCGCCCCTTCGGCAAGGACCGCGAGGCCTTCGAACGCAAGCTCGACGAGGTCCTGCGCGTCAACCAGATCGAGCTCGTCGCGCTCGCCGGCTTCATGCGAGTGCTGACCCCCTGGTTCGTGACGCGCTGGCAAGGCCGGCTGGTCAACATCCACCCTTCCCTGCTGCCTGACTTCCGCGGCACGCACACTCATGCCCGGGCGCTGGAAGCCGGCGTCGCCGAGCATGGCTGCACGGTGCATTTCGTCGTGCCCGAGCTCGACGCCGGCCCGACCATCCTGCAGGCGAAAGTCCCGGTCCTGCCCGGCGACGACGAGGCGAGCCTGTCGGCGCGCGTGCTGGAGCAGGAGCACGCCCTCTATCCCAGGGCGCTCGCTCTGGTGGCGTCTGGCGCGGCCAGACTGGAAACCAGCGCTGGCGTCGGAACTTAAGAGCGCCAGCAACGGCAGCTTGCCTGGCCCGCGCGGCCAGCGCCGGCACAAGGCTCCGCCGCTAACTATCCCGGCAAACTCACCTCGACAGCCGCCATTTGGCGAGGCATGACCGCAACCGAGCGTTGTATCGGAGGCGGGCTTGGCCATTTTCCGCTGGGTATCACTCGCAATATCGCTGGGCCTGACGGGCTATGCGATGTGGGGGCCGCTTTCCGACTATGTCGGCGCAGTGCTGGCGCAAGGGTCGCCCCGTGCCTCGTCCCCGGAGCACAGCGCGAATGTGCGCAGCTGCGACGTGCTCGCCGGGAATCCGGAGGATCCGGAACGGGTCCTTGCGGTCCCGAATGCCACGAACCTGATCGGCCGGCTTTTTCTTGGCGCGAACGAAAGCGACGCCATCGCCCCCTGCCGCGCCGCGATCGAGGAGCAGCCGCATGTGCGCCGGCTGAGCTATCAGCTCGGCCGCGCCTATGAGCGCGCGCAGCGCGGCAAGGAGGCGCTCCCGGCCTACCGCCAGGCGGCCGAAGCAGGCCATGTCCTGGCCATGGTCAAAGCCGGCAAGTCGCTGCGACAGGGCTTCGACGGCGTGGAGGACCGCGCGGAGGCACGGCGCCTGTTCGAAAGGGCCGCACAGGCCGGCAATCCCGAAGCAATGTACTTCTTCGCCTTCATGCTGGAGCGCGCGCAAGGCGGCCCCCAGGAGCTGCCAGAGGCTCGGCGATGGTACGGGCAGGCCGCGGAAGCCGGGAACGTCTGGGCGATGCGCGATTTCGCCCAGATTCTGGAAAACGGGCTCGGCGGCCCTGCGGACTTGCCGGCTGCACGGCACTGGTATGAGGAAGCGGCAAAGGCCGGCAATGACGACGCCATGTATCAATTGGCCCGCGTTCTCGACAGCGGGCTGGGTGGCCCGCGGAATGAGCCGGATGCCCGGCGATGGCTGGAGAAGGCCGCGCAGGAGGGCGAGCGAAGCGTGATGCTATGGTTCGATGTCGTCAAAGACCCGCTCATGCCTCGTGATCTACCAGCGGCGCGCCGCTGGCTCGCCGAGCGCTTCCCGGACAGCGCTCCCGACGCCATGAACAACCTTGCCATCATGCTGGCGCAGGGCCGTGGCGGCCCCAAGGACGTGCCTCAGGCGCGGCTCTGGTTCGAGCGAAGCGCCCAGGCCGGTCACTTGGACGCCATGAACAACCTGGCCGACATGCTGCGCATGGGTGTTGCCGGCTCTGTGGACCTGCCACAGGCCCGGCACTGGTACGAGCGGGCAGCTCAGGCCGGCGAGATCAGGGCGATGATCAATGTCGGCGCCATGCTGGAGGGTGGTCTCGGCGGACCGCAGGATATGCCGGAAGCACGGCGCTGGTTCGAGAAGGCCGCGCAAGGCGGCGAGAAGATCGCGATGTACAATCTCGGCATCCTGCTGGAGAAAGGCGAAGGCGGGCCGCAGGACCTTCCGCAAGCGCGCATCTGGTACGAAAAGGCAATGCAGGCCGGCCTGCTGCAAGCGGCGGAAAGTCTGCGCGCATTGGACCAGCAAATGCGCTAGCCCAGCGCGCCCCGAACGGACAGCGCACGCCTACTGCACGCTCGCCGCCACCACCGCCTGCTGCTCCAGCGCCCGCCGGGCCGCGACCTCCTGCTCCTCCTTCTGCCAGCGGCGGAAGAGGTCGGCGCGACGCGCCGGATAGCGTTCCTCGCGCGCCGTCAGCTCGGCGATGCGGTCCGTCCGGAAATGGCGGAAGGCCTGCCGGAGCTCGCACCAGGCGATGACCATGCGCACGCGCTCGAAGAAGGTCAGGCCGATCGGCCAGATCACCCGGCTCGACGATTTCCCGGCCTCGTCGCGATAGCTGATCTCGAGCTTGCGGCCATTGCGGATCGCGGCGCGCACCGCCGCGACGTCGACCTGGTCGACCACCATGTCCTTGCAATAGGCCGGCGCGAACAGCGCTCCGTCGAGCAGGATCGGTCGCAGATGCGCCGGCAGAACCGCCGCGACCTTGGAGACGACGTCCTCGGCGGCGCGCGCCAGCGTCGGGTCGGCGCGCTCGGAGAGCCAGCGCATGCCGACCAGCACGGCCTCGATCTCGTCGGGCGAGAACATCAGCGGCGGCAGGTCGAAGCCGGCATCGAGGACATAGCCGATGCCGGCCTCGCCGCGCACCGGCACGCCCTGGCGCAGCAGCGCGGCAATGTCGCGATAGACGGTACGCACGGAGACATCGAGCTCGGAGGCGAGCGTCTCGGCGGTGACGGGGCGGCGGCGACGGCGCAGCCCCTGAATCAGATCGAGCAAACGTTCAGCGCGTTGCATGACGGGGGCTTCCGCTTCGGGAAAGATCGGTTAGCGTCACTCTGCCGCAGACGCCCTGACAATCATTGTCAGGAGCGTGGCAGCAGTATGGTGGCCGGCCAGCCTGCAAATGTGTCGGCTCGAGGAGGATTCATGTTGGAGCTGCACGTTTTCGGCCCCGGCTTCGGCCTGCCGGACCCGAGCCCTTTCTGCGTCAAGGCCATGATCCTGATGGAGATGTCGGGACTGCCCTATCGCCGGGTCCGCGGCAATCTGCGCAAGGCGCCGAAAGGCAAGTTCCCGGTTCTGGTCGACGACGGTGAAATCGTTCCGGACACCAGCTTCATCAGGCTGCATCTCGAGCGCAAGCACGGCATCGACTTCGACAAGGGGCTGAGCGCCGAGCAGCGCGGCCTCGCCTGGGCGGTCGAAAAGATGCTGGAAGATCATCTCTACTGGCAGATCGTCCAGGAACGCTGGGCCAATTCAGCCAATTTCGACCGCGGGCCGCGCCATTTCTTCAACGCCGTGCCCGGGCCCTTGCGACCGCTTGTGATCGCCATGGTCAAGCGCGAAGTGCGCCGCAACCTGCACGGCCACGGCATCGGCCGGCACAGCGACGAAGAACGGCTGATCCTAGCGCGGCAGGCGCTGGATTCATTGTCCGGGCTGCTAGGCAGCAAGCCCTACCTGACTGGTCCGGACCCGTGCGGCGGCGACGCGACGTTCGGCGCCTTCATGATCTCGGGGCTGTGCGAGACCTTCGACTCACCGCTGCGGGGTGCGCTCACCGAGCACGCCAACCTCGTCGCCTATGCCGGCCGGATGCGGGATCGCTACTTCAAGGCCGACGCGGAGGCCGCGCCGGCCTGACGCCAGATGGCCTCAAGGCCGCTGCAGCTTGCAGCGGTCGATGAAGTCATAGCCCTTGGCGCGGGCGGAATCGTTGAAATAACCGGTCTCGCGGAAAGCCTGGAGCTCGTCCTTGGTCATCGCGTTGACCGTGCCCTTGGCGTAGCAGCTGCACGGCGAATGCACCGCCTCGCGGGTGGTGTTCATCAGCCGCGACTGGGTGACCAGGCAGGCGTCGAAGGCGCGCAGCTGGATCATGTAGGGCGTCAGGTTCTTCGCGGTCGGGTCCGGCGGCGGCAAGGCGCTGGTGCCGGCGGCGGCCAGCGCCCCCTGCGAGACCAGCATGGACAAACCCACGGCCCAGAAGGCCGCACCAACCCGCCGCGTGATCATTGTCGATACCGTTCCGTCTTCGCGGCGCAGCCCGAGCGAAACCCCGAATCCGCTCTCGATTGACCCGCCTGCGTAGCGGAGGATGGTCCACAGCATCGGTGAAAAATCAATGACGCAAAGGTCACACCTTGCGAATCCAGACCCTGTTGTCATGGAAGGCCGCACCGCCGAAGGGCGCGATCGAGTCCGCGCCGGTCAGGGTGTTGATGCCGCGCCCGCCGCGATGGGCGCCGTTCGGCCAGATCGACTCGGCGATGACGACGCCGCGCACCAGCCCGTCGAACAGCACCGCGTCGAGATGCACCTCGCCGCGACGGTTGCCGACCAGGATCGCGTCGCCCTGAGCGATGCCCAGCTTCGCCGCATCCTCGGGATGCAGCATCAGGGTCGGCCCGCCCTCCTTCTTGCGCGCCGTCGGCGTCTCGGTGAAGGACGAGTTCAGGAAATTCCGGGCCGGGCTGGTGGCGAGCCGGAACGGGTGCTCGGTATCGGCGGCCTCGATCACGTTCCAATGGTCGGGCATGGCCGGGATCGCGGCATGCGGGCCGGTGAGGCCGGCATTGCTGTTGGGGACCTTGCTCCAGTCCGGCTTGAAGCGGAACCTGCCGCCCGGCCAGCCAAAGCCCTTGAGATAATGCGCTGTCTCAAAATCCGGCTGGATGTCGTGGAATTCGCTGGCGATCAGTTCCTCGAGCGTGCCGCGTCCGGTCTGCTGCAAGGTCCAGTCGACGATCTCGCGCGGGTTCATCGAGAAGCCGCGATGCTCGGCACCGAGGCGCTGGGCCAAAGCGCAGATCACCTCATGGTTCGAGCGGCACTCGCCCGGCGGGTCGATCAGCTTGCCGCCCCACATGATGTGCTGGTGGCCGCCGCCCTGATAGAGGTCGTCATGCTCCATGAACTGCGTCGCCGGCAGTACGATGTCTGCCATGGCGGCCGTCTCGGTCATGAACTGCTCGTGCACGACGGTGAAGAGGTCGTCGCGTGCGAAGCCGCGCTTGACCAATTCCTGCTCGGGCGCGACCGAGACCGGATTGGTGTTCTGGATGAACAGCGCCCTCACCGGCCCGCCCTGCCGCAATGCCTCGGCATCACCCGTCAGGATGCGGCCGATCTGCGACTGGTCGAGCTGACGAACCTTCGGGTCGGCCTTGTCGAGCCCCTCGATCAGGCCCTTGCGCCATTTGTAGACGCCGCTGTTCGAATGGAAGGCGCCGCCGCCCTCATGCTGCCAGGCGCCGGTGACGGTCGGCACGCAGAGCGCCGCATGCATGTTGACCGCGCCGTTGCGCTGGCGCGCAAAGCCGTAGCCGAGCCGGAAATAGCTGCGCTTGCGGGTGCCGACGAGCTCGGCGAAGGCCTCGATCTCTTCGACCGAAAGGCCGGTGATCGCCGCGGCCCATCCGGGCGTGCGCGTCGCCAGATGCGCTTCCAGTTCCTCGGTTCCGTCGGCAAAACGGGCAAGGTAGTCGCGGTCCGCGAGGCCGTCGCGGAAGAGCACGTGCATCACCGCGCAGGCGAGCGCGCCGTCGGTCCCCGGCCGCAGGACGAGGCCGAGATCGGCCTGGTCGATCGTGGCGTTGCGATAGATGTCGATCGCCACGATTTTGGCGCCGCGCTCCTTACGGGCCTTGACCGCGTGGTGCATGACGTTGACCTGGGTGTGCACCGGGTTGGTGCCCCAGATCACGACGCAATCGGACTTCGCCATCTCGCGCGGATCGGCCCCGGCGAGCCGGCCCGTGCCGGCGATGTAACCGGTCCAGGCCGAGGTCGTGCAGATCGTCGAGAACTGGCCGGAATAGCGCTTGGCATGGCGCAGGCGGTTGATGCCGTCGCGCATCACCAGCCCCATCGTGCCGGCATAGTAATAGGGCCAGATCGTCTCGGCGCCGAACTGCGCCTCCAACGCGAGGAAGCGCTCGGCGATCTCGTCCAGCGCCTCGTCCCAGGAGATGCGCTCGAAGGCGCCTGAGCCCTTCGGGCCGACGCGGCGCAATGGATACAGCAGGCGGTCAGGATGATGGATACGCTCGGCGTAGCGCGCCACTTTGGCGCAGATCACGCCGTCCGTGTAGGTCTGTCGCTTGCTGCCGCGGACCCGCCCGATGCTGCGGCCGTCGATGACCTCGACCTCCAGCGAACAGGCCGATGGGCAATCATGCGGACAGACGGAAGGCAGGCGCTGGACGCGAGGAAGTTCTGTCATGCATCCTTCCTAGAACAGGTCCAGGCTCTCCGGAAGTCGTTCCCGCCAAGACCGGCGGCGAGACGGCGCATGGTTCCGACTCGTACCGAATCGGCTTCTTCTGGTAGGCAGCAGCTTTCCGCCGGCCCGGACGCGGCGCATCAACCTCGGGTTAAGACTAATGAATCACATTGTCGCCGTTGGTCTGGTCTGGGGCGCCTCGGCGCCGGAGTTGTGATGATGCGTTGCGTTGCGTTCCTTGCGGGTCTTGTCGGCCTGGCTTCCGTGCTTGCGGCTCCTGCAAAGGCACAATCTCCGGAATACACCCAGTACACCTCGCCTGAATCGGTCCAGAACTGGCACCTGACGCTAGGTGCAGGCCTGCGCTACCAGCCCGATTATGTCGGCTCCAACGACTACATCTTCCGGCCGCGCGGCATCATCTCGCTCGGGCGCGGCACCAGGAGCACCTGGTGGTCGGCCGAGGACGACGCGATCAGCATCGGCTTCTTCTCCGGCAAGGCCTGGCGCGTCGGCTTCTCCGGCAACCTGCTCTGGGAGCGCAAGGCCAGCACCAACGCGGCGCTGCGCATCACCGGCGTGCCGGACACCAAGTTCGGCGGCGAGGCCGGCATGTTCGCCGAGTTCTACCCGACATCCTGGCTGCGCGGACGCGTCGACCTGCGCCGTGGCATCGTCGCGCATGACGGCGTCGTCGCCGAGTTCAAGGTCGAGGCTTTCCAGCGCATCGGCGCCTGGTCGATCGGCGCCGGGCCGCGCATGACCGTCGCGAGCGCCGACTATGTCCGCACCTATTTCGGCGGCGGCTGGGCCGGCAATGGCGGCCTGCTGCAGCGCTTCAACACCGGCGTGCACTCGGTCGGCGCGATCGCCCAGGCAACCTATGCCTGGAGCGACAAGCTCCAGACCACCGCCTATGTCGAGTACAAGCACCTGATGGGCGACGCCGCCAAGGCGCCGATCGTCAAGACCTATGGCGCGCGCGATTCGATCACGGTCGGCATTTCCGCGACCTACGCTTTCGATCTCGGCTTCAAGTAGCAGGTTCTCCAGATATTCCACCGCCTCGTCCGGGACGGTGGCCGAAAGAGAAAGGGCGGGTCCTTGCGGACCCGCCCTTCTTTGTTCTCGATGCCTGAAAGAGGCAGTCGGCTCAGCCGACGATCTCGTTGCCGGCGAAGAACTGCGCGATCTCGATCGCGGCGGTCTCCGGGGCGTCCGAACCATGGACGGTATTCTCGCCGACCGACTCGGCGAAGAGCTTGCGCACGGTGCCCTCGGCAGCGTTGGCCGGGTTGGTGGCGCCCATCACCTCACGGTAGGCGGTGATGGCGTTCTCACCTTCGAGGACCTGCACGACGACGGGGCCGGAGGTCATGAACTCGACGAGCTCGCCGAAGAAGGGACGCGCGCTGTGGACGGCGTAGAAGGTCTCGGCCTGGGCCTTGGTCATCTGGATGCGCTTCTGCGCGACGATGCGCAGGCCGGCCTTCTCGATGACAGCGTTGACTGCGCCGGTGAGGTTGCGGCGCGTCGCGTCGGGCTTGAGAATGGAGAAGGTACGCTGGACAGCCATCGTTGTAATCCTTGGGGCAAAATCGGGAGAATGCGGCGCGCTTATAGCGGCGCCCCTTCCGTGCCACAAGGCTAGCGACGGCTTTCCCGCCTCAATGGCGCGTCAAGAACCTGCGCGCCTCGCGCAGCGCCTCGGCGATTTCCTCGCGGCTCATTTCCTGGGCCAGCTCCGCACGGTGGGCGGCAGCGCGGCTGCAGCCCTTGGCGAGCGCGACGTTGAACCATTTCTGCGCGGCGACCAGATCGACCGGGGCCGTGCGGCCGGCGGCGTGCATCAAGCCGAGTTCGTAATACGCCTCCGCCGAGGCTTCCATCGGGATCGCCAGCGAAGCCGGGATCGCGTTCATCTCCATGCGTGCCATGACAAACCACCCTGTTTTCATCGTGGCCCGGCCCTTCCTGGGCCGCGCTTCGTGAGGAGGAGGTTCGAGCCAGGCGGTAAAAGACTCCGCTAAAATTCGAGATGAATCGAAGCTCAACGACTCGTAAGCGCTGGGTTAAATCAACGTTCGATTCAGCCTCTAAATCCGAAATGACGAACAATTTCAAAGCGCTGCCAACGTTACGCAACGGCAGATATTGACGGAGGATTCACCTTCGCGAGCATTCGGCTGAGGCCAGGCGCCAGCCGGCGCGCCCTCTTGAAGCCAGTCCGGGCTCGGATATAGTTTACATCTGAACCATGCGATCAACGCTGGTCACTGCCTGAGGAGGAACGTCATGAGGCTTCGCCCATACGCGGTCGCCGCCACGCTCGCCATGCTCGCAACCCCGACCCTGGCCCAGGAGGTCACCGGCACCTGGCTGCGCGACAGCGGCGCCTCCAAGGTGCGCCTTGCGAAATGCGGCGATGCCGTCTGCGGCACGATCTCCTGGCTCAAGGATAGCAGCGGCCCGGCCAAGCTCGGCCAGCGCATCTTCTACGATATGAAGCCGTCCGGCGCCGGAAAATGGAGCGGCAGTGCGTTCAATCCCGAGGACGGCAAGACCTATTCGGGCACGATGACACTCTCCGGCGACACGCTGACCACCGCCGGCTGCGTCATGGGCGGCCTGATCTGCCGCTCGGTGAAGTGGTCGCGGAGCAATTGACGCAGTGCCGCTTAGCTCGGCCAACCGTCATGGTCGGACTTGTCCCGACCATCCACGTCTTCGCTTCGCTGCTCGAACATAGTGTTCGAGTCGTGGATGCTCGCCCTCGTGGCGAGCATGACGGCCGTGGGTTCAAGCGGCGTCAGCGCGCCTTCTGGCCGAACAGGATCGCCTTCTCCTCCGGCGTCGAGATGCCGGCCGGGTTGCGCAGCTCCTGCGCCACCGCGAGGCCACGCTGGACGGCCGGGCGCGCCAGCATCGTCTCGATCCAGCGGGCGACACTGGGGAACTGCCCAATGTCCTGGCCCTGGCGCTCCCAGCCGCGGGCCCAACCGATGCAGGCCATGTCGGCGATCGAATAGGCGTCGCAGATATAGTCCCGGCCTTCGAGGCGCCGGTTCAGCACGCCATAGAGCCGGTTCGCCTCATTGGTGTAGCGGTCGACCGCGTATGGCACCTTCTCCGGCGCGTAGATGCGGAAATGATGGGTCTGGCCGAGCATCGGGCCGAAGCCACCCATCTGCCAGAACAGCCATTCGTCGACCGCGACGCGGGCGCGCTCGTCGGTCGGATAGAACTTGCCGGTCTTGCGGCCAAGATATTGCAGGATCGCGCCGGACTCGAAGACGGAGATCGGCTCGCCGTCCGGCCCCTCCGGATCGATGATCGCCGGCATGCGGTTGTTCGGCGAGAAGGCGAGGAATTCCGGCTTGAACTGGTCGCCCTTGCCGATGTTCACCGGGATGACATTGTAGGGCAGCCCGAGTTCCTCGAGCATGATGGTGATCTTCCAGCCGTTCGGCGTCGGCCAGTAATAGAGGTCGATCGGCTTGGCCTGCACTTGCGACATGCGATGCTTCCTCGTCTGCGTTGAGGTTGGCCGATCAATCTAGGAAGCCGCCTGCGGCTGCGTAAGCCGATTCGCCGCGCGTCCAGGGCGGACGCGCCATGCCGTGAGAGGGCAAGGCCGCCGGCTCAGAGCTCCAGCTTGAAGCCCTCATGACTCTGTTCGAAGCCGAGGCGCCGGTAGAAGCGGTGTGCCGCCTCGCGGGACTTGTTCGAGGTCAGCTCGACCAGGCCGGCCCCGTTGCGCCGGGCGAAATCGACCGCGAAAGCGACCATGACGGCGCCGATGCCGCGGCTGCGCTGAGCCGGGTCGACATGGACGCTCTCGAGCTTCGCGCGCTTGCGGCCGCGATTGACCAGGCCCGGGATCAGGGTCACCTGCAAGGTGCCGACCACAGCGCCGTCGAGCTCGGCGACGAAGAGCGTGTTGTGCGGGCTCGCCGAGACCTCGTCGAATGCGGTGAGATAGGCCGGATGAGCCGCCTCGTCCTCGATCTCGGCCGCCGTTCGCGTCTGCTTGGCCGCGCCCATCAGGATCAGGCCGGCAATCCGCGCTGCATCGGCACGGGTCGCCTCGCGCATCGCGATTCCATCTGGATTGGACACGTCGTTCATCGTTGTCTCCGGAGGAAGGGAGGGCGCGGGCACGGTCAGCTCACGAACAGCCGCTTGGCCATGATCAGGGTGTTGGGCGTGTCCTCGCGGCCGTCGAAACGGGCCTGGCGCTGCAGGAAGAAGCCCATGCGCTCGTAGAAGGCGATGGCGAGCTCGTTCTGGCTCTCGACCTCGAGCCGTGCCACCGGCGCGTCGGGGAAGCAGGCGAGCGCAACCTGGAGCAGGGTCCGGCCGATCCCCTCGCCCTGCCTCGCCGGCAGGACATAGAGCCGGGTCAGTAGCGCCGCATGATCGGGCTCGCTGCGGGCGGAGGCCGTACCGACGACTTCCCGGCCGAGCATGGCGATCAGGAAGACGCCGCTCTCGCGCCCGAGCTGGGCGGAAAGAGCATCGAGCGAATGCCAGGCATTGGTGATCTCGGCGACGCGGCGCCAGCCATAGATGCCGTCATAGGTCGCGTGCCAGGTCTCGACCAAAAGCGAGCGCACGGCCGGCAGATCGGCCGAAATCGCGTCGCGAATGATGAGACCGGTCTGGGTCACGGCGCGCGCCTGCGAGACGAGGGTCGGCGACGCCCCGGCCACGTCATCCCGGCCGCAGCGAAGCGGAGCGCCGGGATCCATCGTAGAGCATCCAGCCCCTCGATGGATCCCGGATCTTCGCGGCTATGCCGCTTGTCCGGGATGACGGCGTGTCTCAGGCTTTAGATTCCCAGTTTTGTCTTCAGGATCTCGTTCAGGGCCTGCGGGTTGGCCTTGCCGCCCGAGGCCTTCATCGCCTGCCCGACGAACCAGCCGAGCATGGTCGGCTTCGCCTTGACCTGCTCGACCTTGTCCGGGTTGGCGGCGATGATCTCGTCGACCGCCTTCTCGATCGCGCCGGTGTCGGTGACCTGCTTCATGCCGCGGGCCTCGACGATCTCGCGGGGGTCACCGCCCTCGGTCCAGACGATCTCGAACAGGTCCTTGGCGATCTTGCCGGAGATCACCCCCTCGCCGATCAGGTCGACGAGTCCACCGAGCTGCGCGGCAGAGACCGGCGAGGTCGAGACGTCCTTGCCTTCCTTGTTGAGGCGGCCGAACAGCTCGTTGATCACCCAGTTGGCGGCGGCCTTGCCGTCGCGGCCCTTCGCCACCGCCTCGAAATAGTCGGCCTGGTCGCGCTCGGCGACGAGCACCGAGGCGTCATAGGGCGAGAGCCCGTATTCGGCGATGAAGCGGGCCTTCTTGGCGTCCGGCAGCTCGGGCAGGTGCTGCTTCAGATCGTCGACGAAGGCATCGTCGAATTCGAGCGGCAGCAGGTCGGGATCGGGGAAGTAGCGATAGTCGTGCGCCTCTTCCTTCGAGCGCATCGAACGCGTCTCGCCCTTGCCGGGGTCGTAGAGGCGGGTTTCCTGGTCGATCTTGCCGCCATCCTCGAGGATGCCGATCTGGCGGCGGGCCTCGACCTCGACGGCCTGGCCGATGAAGCGGATCGAGTTGACGTTCTTGATCTCGCAGCGCGTGCCGAAAGGCTCGCCCGGCTTACGGACGGAGACGTTGACGTCGGCGCGCAGATTGCCCTTCTCCATGTCGCCGTCGCAGGAGCCGATATAACGCAGGATAGTGCGCAGCTTCGAGACATAGGCCTTGGCCTCGTCGGCCGAGCGCAGGTCCGGCTTGGAGACGATTTCCATCAACGCGACGCCCGAGCGGTTGAGGTCGACGAAGCTCATGGTCGGGTGCTGGTCGTGCATCGACTTGCCGGCGTCCTGCTCGAGATGCAGGCGCTCGATGCCGACGCTGATCTGCTCGGTCGGCGACAGGTCGACCGCGATCTCGCCCTCGCCGACGATCGGGTGCTTGTACTGGCTGATCTGGTAGCCCTGCGGTAGGTCGGGATAGAAGTAGTTCTTCCGGTCGAACACCGAGCGATGGTTGATCGCCGCGTTGAGCCCGAGGCCGGTACGCACCGCCTGACGCACGCATTCCTCGTTGATCACCGGCAGCATGCCGGGCATGGCGGCGTCGACGAGGCTGACATGGGCGTTCGGCTCGCCGCCGAATTCGGTCGAGGCGCCGGAGAAGAGCTTGGCGTTGGACGTGACCTGGGCGTGGATCTCCAGGCCGATCACGACCTCCCAGTCACCGGTTGCGCCCTTGATGAGCTTCTTCGGATCGGCGGGACGTGAATGGGCGTTCATGGCGATATTCCGGAAACGGCGGGCGTGCCGGCCCTGCCAGAAATTGACGACCACCTCAGGTAGAGCGTTGGGCAGCCGCCAGCAAGCATCTGTTGCCGTCACGTTGCGGTAGGGCCACAATCCCTTCCGCAACGCACAAGACCGCTGCACTGTCGAGTGATGGAACTTGACAATCGTCAGCGGCGAGGCCTTTTAGCCGGATTGGCCGGAAACCGCGCAAGGTTGCGCCGGACACGCATTTTCGGAGTTTCATATGATCCGCCGTCGCTCCAGCCGGGCGCTCCTCGCATTGGCGGCCCTGCTTCCGGCCTTTTCGCTCGAAGCCATGGCCCAGGGCGCGCCGCCGGCGCCCCCGGTCACCGTCGCGACGCCGCTCGCCAAGCGCGTCACCAACTGGGACGAGTTCACCGGCCGCTTCGAGGCGGACGAGCAGGTCGAGGTGCGAGCCCGCGTCTCGGGCTTCGTCGACAAGGTCCATTTCAGGGACGGTGACATGGTGAAGGCGGGCGACCTGCTCTTCACCATCGACCAGCGCCCCTACACGCTCGCGGTCGATGCCGCGCGCGCCGAGGTCGCCCGCACCAAGGCCCAGGTCGACCTCAACCAGAACGAGGTCGAACGCGCCGAGGCGCTGACGCAGAACCGGACGATCACCGCCCGCGACATCGACCAGCGCCGCGCCAACCTCAACGGCGCGATCGCCTCGCACCAGGCGGCCGAGGCCAATCTGAAGACGGCCGAGCTCAACCTCGAATGGACGCAGGTGCGCGCACCGCTCGCCGGCCGACTTTCGAACCGCCGTGTCGACCCAGGCAACCTGATCGCGGGTGGCCAGTCGGGCGCAACCCTGCTGACGACCATCGTCGCGCTCGACCCGATCAAGTTCGTCTTCGACGTCTCGGAGTCCGATTATCTGCGCTACGCCCGCCTCGCGAGCCTGCGCGGCGTCACTCCCGAGGCGCGCGTGCGTCTCTCCGACGAGACCACGTGGACGCGCATCGGCAAGATCGACTTCGTCGACAACACGCTGAATGCGCGCTCGGGCACGATCCGCGGCCGCGCCGTCTTCGCCAATCCCGACCGTTTCCTGACGCCGGGCGCCTTCGGGCGGCTGCGTCTCGATGCCGGCGAGGTCGATGGCCTGCTGGTGCCGGATTCGGTGATCGTCTCGGACCAGGCCAACAAGATCGTGCTGACGGTCGGCGCCGACAACAAGGTCGTGCCCAAGCCCGTCACCCTCGGCCAGATCACGGACGGGCTGCGCGTGATCACCAAGGGCCTGAGCGCCAGCGACAAGGTGATCGTCAACGGCCTCGCCAATCCTATGGTCCGGCCCGGCGTGACGGTGACCCCGCAGCCATCCGAGATCAAGGCGGCGGCCGCCAAGTAGGCGCGCCCCGCGACCAGCGCTGACGGCCCGCCCGTCCGCCCTGCCCTTCCGGCCAGGACCCGACAATGTTCCGCTTCGCCCATTTCTTCATCGACCGGCCCATCTTCGCCACCGTGCTCTCGGTGCTGCTGACGATCGCCGGCGCCATCACCCTGCGCACGCTGCCGATCGCGGAGTATCCCGAGATCGCGCCGCCGACCGTGACGATCACCGCGACCTATCCGGGCGCCTCGGCCGAGGTCGTCGCCGCCACCGTCGCGGCGCCGATCGAGCAGGAGGTCAACGGCGTCGACGACATGCTCTACATCTCGTCGCAGTCGACCGGCGACGGGCGCGTGACGATCAACGTCGTCTTCAAGGGCGGCACAGATGTCGACCAGGCCCAGGTGCTGGTGCAGAACCGCGTCTCGGCGGCCGAGCCGCGCCTGCCGCAGGAGGTGCGCACGCTCGGCCTGCAGGTCCGCAAGGCCTCGCCGGACTTCCTGATGGTCATCCACATGCTGTCGCCGGACGGCTCGCGCGACCAGCAATACGTCTCGAACTACACGACGCTGAACGTCAAGGACGTGCTGACCCGCGTCGAGGGCGTCGGCGACGTCCAGGTCTTCGGCGCGCGCGACTATTCGATGCGCGTCTGGCTCGACCCGGCCAAGGTCGCCTCGCGCAACCTGACGGCCGGCGATGTCGTCGCCGCCATCCGCGCTGCCAACATCCAGGTCGCGGCGGGCGCGATCAACCAGCCGCCGGCCACCTCGGACGGCGCCTTCCAGCTCTCGGTCAACACGCTCGGTCGCCTCACCACCGTCGACGAGTTCTACAACATCGTCGTCCGCTCAGACGCGGATGGCGGCACGATCCGCGTGCGCGACGTCGCGCGCGTCGAGCTCGGCGCGCAGGACTATCTCTCGAACTCCTATCTCGACAACAAGGAAGCGGTCGCGATCGGCGTGTTCCAGCGCCCGGGCACCAATGCGCTCGCGGCCTCCGACGCCCTCATCAAGACGATGCAGGAGCTGTCGAAGAACTTCCCGGCCGGCGTCGAACACACCATCGTCTACAACCCGACGGAGTTCATCAGGGAATCGGTCTCCGCCGTGGTGACGACGCTGCTCGAGGCGGTCGTGCTCGTCGTGATCGTCGTGATCCTGTTCCTGCAGACCTGGCGCGCCGCGATCATCCCGATCATCGCGATCCCGGTCTCGCTGGTCGGCACCTTCCTGGTGATGAGCGCGGTTGGCATCTCCTTCAACACGATCTCGCTGCTGGCGCTGGTGCTGGCGATCGGCATCGTCGTCGACGACGCCATCGTCGTGGTCGAGAACGTCGAGCGCTATCTGGCGCAAGGCATGAGCGCGGTCGACGCCGCGCACAAGACCATGGACGAGGTCGGCGGCGCCCTGTTCGCGATCGCGCTCGTGCTCTGCGCGGTGTTCATCCCGACGGCCTTCATCACCGGCCTGCAGGGCACCTTCTACCAGCAGTTCGCGGTGACCATCGCAGCCTCGACGGCGATCTCCTGCTTCGTCTCGCTGACGCTGTCGCCGGCGCTGGCTGCCATCCTGCTGAAGCCGCACAGCCATGAGGAGCCGAAGGGCGTCCTGGCGACGCTCACCGCGCCGCTGCGCTGGTTCTTCAAGTACTTCAACATGGCGTTCGACTGGCTCTCGCGCGCCTATGGCGCGGTGACCTCGCGCCTGATCCGCTTCGGCGTGATCATGCTGCTGGTCTATGCCGCCCTCATCGCGGTCGCCGGCCAACGGCTCGCCGCAGTCCCGACCGGACTCGTCCCGCAGCTCGACCGCGGCTACTTCATCGCCGTCTTCCAGCTGCCGCCGGGCTCGTCCTTGCCGCGCACCGATGCGGTCATCCGCAAGGCGACCGACATTCTGCTGTCGCGGCCCGGCGTCGCGCATGCCGTCGCCTTCGCCGGTCTCGACGGGGCGACCTTCACGCTCGCCCCCAATGCCGGTGTCGCCTTCGTCACGCTCAGCGACTTCCGCGAGCGCGCCAAGGCTGGCCTGACGACCCAGGGCATCCTCAACGACCTCAGGACCCAGCTGTTCCAGATCGGCGAGGCCTTCGCGCTGATCATCGAACCTCCGGCGGTTCCGGGCATCGGTAGCGGCGGCGGCCTCAAGGGTTATGTCCAGGATCGCGGCGGCCGTGGCCTCACGGCGCTGGAGGCAGCGACCTGGGCCGTGGCGGGAACCGCGGGCCAGACCCCCGGCATCCAGCAGCCCTTCACCCTGTTCTCGACGCGGACGCCGCAGATCTACGCGGATATCGACCGGACCAAGGCGGAGATGCTCGGGGTGCCCGTCACCCGCATCTTCGAGACGCTGTCGATCTATATGGGCTCGGCCTATGTCAACGACTTCAACCTGCTCGGCCGGACCTTCCGCGTCACGGCCCAGGCCGACAACCCGCACCGGCTTGACGTCCGCGACGTCGCCAATCTGAAGACGCGCAACACCGATGGCGAGATGGTGCCGATCGGCTCGGTCGCGACCTTCTCTGACACGACCGGTGCCTATCGCGTGCCGCGCTACAACCTCTATCCGGCAGCCGAAGTGCAGCTGTCGATGGCGCGCGGCTACTCGACCGGCCAGGGCATCGCGGCGGTGGAGAAGATCGCGAGCCAGGTCCTGCCGGCCGGCTTCGGCTTCGAATGGACCGAGATCGCGCTGCAGGAGAAGCTCGCCGGCAACACCGCGATCATCGCCTTCGGTCTCGCCGTCGTCTTCGTCTTCCTGCTGCTGGCGGCGCTGTACGAAAGCTGGACCTTGCCGCTGGCAGTCATCCTGATCGTGCCGATGTGTATCCTCGCGGCAATGATCGGCGTCGGCTACAAGGACTTCGACCGCAACGTGCTGGTGGATATCGGCCTCGTCGTGCTCGTCGGCCTCGCGGCGAAGAACGCGATCCTGATCGTCGAGTTCGCCAAGCAGGCAGAGGACGAAGGCATGAGCCGGCGCGATGCCGCCATCGCCGCAGCCCGGACCCGTCTGCGGCCGATCCTGATGACCTCGCTCGCCTTCATCCTCGGCGTGCTGCCCCTGACCATCTCGGTCGGCGCCGGCGCGGAGATGCGGCAGGTGCTCGGCATCGCGGTGTTCTCCGGCATGATCGGCGTCACGCTGTTCGGCCTACTGTTCACGCCGGTGTTCTATGTGGTCGTGCGCTGGCTCGCCTCGCTCGTTCCGCAGACGAAGAAAAAGCCGGAGACGGAAGCCGCGGCGCCCCAGGGGCACTGAGGCGCACGCAAACGAACCCCGCCCCGGCCGCCCGGCCCGGGCGGGGTTTTCGTTTCCGGAGGGCGAAGCCGAGCGCCGGCTCTCAGTTCCGCAGGATCTTAGTTCTGCAGGATCTTGGAGCCCTTGATCGTCACGTCGGAGCTCGCGATGGCGTTGATCCTGCCGCCTGCCCGGATATTGACGTCCTTGCCCTTGAGATCGACCGTGCCGTCCTTCTTCAGATGGAACGAGGCCGCGCCTGAATCGAGCAGCATCCCATCGGCGGCCTCGATGCTGAGGGCCCGGCCGCTCGCGATAGCAAAGTCCTTGCTGCTGTCGATGTCGATGCTGACCGAGGCCGCGACCTCGAAGGCGCGCGTGGCCAGGCTGATCTGCCGGTTGGCATTGAGGTTGAGCGCCGTCGCGGCGAAGATGCCGATGCCCGTGCTGGCAGCCAGCCTGATGCCCGCGCCCGATTGCAGCGTGTAGGCGCTGCCGACGCTGGTCCTGAAATTGCTGCCGGCGTTCAGCGCCAGCTCGGCCCCGGCGCTGATCGTGCAGTTGCCGCCTACGGTGATGCTGAGCCCATTCGGCGCGGTAATCGCCACCGAGCCGCCGCGACCGACATTGATCGCCTGGAGAAGGGCCGCGAGCTGGGCTTCGAGCGCGGCCACGCGGCGCGTCAGCGCCTCCACTTCCGGTGTCGCCATGAGACCGCCTCCCCTGAGTTGGACCCCGTCCTCGACCCGCAGCCGGGGCAAGTGTATCACGGCCCCGGCAGGCAGCAGCACGCAATGACGTTACGGCGAAGCGACCAGCGCCCTCATCCCGGGTGCCGGCATCGGCGGAAGGGAGCGGTGGGACGGTGACACAAAGCCCTGCCCTGGTCTGGTTCCGCGAGGATCTGCGCCTCTCCGACAATCCGGCCCTGACTGCCGCTCTGGATCATGGCCCGAGCCTCTGCCTCTACATCTTCGACACATCGCCGGAGCGGCGCGCGCTTGGCGGCGCTGCGCGCTGGTGGCTTTCGCGCTCGCTGACGGCGCTCTCGACGGCGATTGCCGCACGCGGCGGCGAACTGCTCGTGATGCGCGGCGACCCGGCCGAGATCCTGCCCCGGCTCGTCCGCGATGCCGGCATCGGCTTCGTTGCCTGGAACCGGCGCTACGAGGCCAGCGCGATCGCACTCGACAATGCCTTGAAGGCGGAGCTCGTCGCCAGCGGGGTCGTCGTGGAGAGTTTCAACGCGGCCCTGCTCAACGAGCCCTGGCAGGTGAAGAGCAAGGCCGGCGGGCCGATGCAAGTCTTCACGCCCTATTGGCGCGCGGCGCGCGAGCGCGGTACGCCGGGCCCGCCCCTGCCGGCGCCAGAGGGCATTCGCCAGGCGAAGCTGCCGGCAACCCTGCGCAGCATGACGCTGTCGGTCGAAGAGCTCGGCCTCGAACCGCGCAAGCCCGACTGGGCCGGCGGCCTGCGTGCAAGCTGGACACCCGGAGAGGATGGCGCCCAGGCCCGCCTCGCCGATTTCCTCGACGACGGTCTCGCGGGCTATCGCACCGAGCGGGACAGGCCCGACCGGCCGGGAACCTCACGGCTCTCGCCGCATCTGCGCTTCGGCGAGATCGGCCCGCGCCAGATCTGGCATGCGGTGCAGATGGCGCTCGAGACGGGCGAGACGAAAGGCAGCCCCGCCGACGCCGAGAAGTTCCTGTCGGAGCTCGGCTGGCGCGAATTCTCCTATCACCTGCTCTTCCACAATCCCGCACTAGCGACCCGCAACTTCAACCGGCGCTTCGACGCTTTCGGGTGGGAGCAGGACGCCGCTGGCCTCGCTGCCTGGCAGAGAGGGCTGACCGGCTACCCGATCGTCGACGCCGGCATGCGCGAGCTCTGGGAAACGGGCTGGATGCACAACCGGGTGCGCATGGTGACCGCCTCCTTCCTGATCAAGCACCTCCTGACCGACTGGCGCGCGGGCGAAGCCTGGTTCTGGGACACGCTGGTCGATGCGGACCCGGCCAACAACGCCGCGAGCTGGCAGTGGGTGGCGGGGTCGGGGGCCGATGCCGCGCCCTATTTCCGCATTTTCAACCCGGTGACCCAGGGCGAGAAGTTCGACCCCGACGGCGCCTATGTCAGACGCTTCGTGCCGGAGCTGGCGAAGCTCGACGCAAAATTCATCCACCAGCCCTGGACCGCTCCACAAGCCGTTCTACGGGAAGCCGGAATCTGTCTCGGCGAGGACTACCCCCGCCCGATCGTTGATCTCGACTTCGGCCGCAGGCGTGCGCTGGCCGCGCTGGCAGAGCTCCGGGCCGAGACCGGATCGGAATCCGCCTGACACATGACTTCCTAGCCTGCGGGAACTTGGGCGCTCCGCAGGCTCCTGAACGAAACTGTCCGCGCCATGTTGTCGGATCGACCTAAGACCGATCGTCCTATGGTCCTGAACTCGAAACAGGAGAGGCAGATGTCCTATTATGTCGACGGCTTCGTGCTCGCCGTTCCCAAGACCAAGATCGAGGAGTACCGCAAGCTCGCCAGCCTGGCCGGCGACGTCTGGATGGAGCATGGCGCGCTGAGCTATGTCGAATGCGTCGCCGAGGACGTGCCTTATGGCGAGCTCACCTCGTTTCCGCGCGCCGTGCAGGCCAAGGACGACGAGATCGTCGTCTTCTCCTGGGCAACCTATGAATCGCGCGCCAAGCGCGACGAAGTCATGGCCAAGGTGATGGCCGACCCACGGTTGAAGCCGGACATGGAGAACATGCCCTTCGACGGCAAGCGGATGATCTTCGGCGGCTTCACCACCATCGTCGAACGCTGAGATTCCGGCGCGAGGTGCGGCGGCCGCTTCAGCCGTCGCGGTTCGCGCCGCCTGCCAGCGCCCGCGCCGCCCAGAAATAGAGCGGATAGGGCAGCAGCCTGATGAGCTTCAGGGTCCAGGCGAGGCGGCGCGGGAAGACGATCTCGAAGCCGCCACGGGCGAAGCCATCGGCGATGCGCGCCGCTGCCGCCTGATCCGTCATCAGCAGCGGCATCGCGAAGGTGTTGCGCTTGGTCATCGGCGTATCGACGAAGCCGGGATTGACCAGCTGCAGGCGGATGCCGAGGCGGTCGCATTCGAAGCGCAGGCTCTCGCAGAGATGGATCGCGGCCGCCTTGGACGCGCCATAGGCGCCGCTTCCGGGCATGCCCGCATAACCGACGAGAGAGGCGTTGACCGCGATCTGGCCCTTGCCGCGATCGCTCATGTTCTCCATCAGCGCCGCAAGCCCGCGCACGACGCCGAACAGGTTGACGGCGAAGATGCGCTCGAAGGTCGTCGCATCCAACCCGTCGGGCCGGTTTCCCTGGGCTGTGCCGGCATTCAGGAACGCCAGCGCGATCGGCCCGTGCACGCTCTCGATCCCCTCGACCACGGCACGCATCGCCTCGGGGTCGGTAACGTCGCCGGCATGGGCGACGATGCGCCCCGAAAGGCCGGCGCCCTGCAGTGCGACCTCCTCGAGCAGTTCGAGCCGCCGCGCCGTGATCGCGACCGTCCAGCCGCGCCGCGCCAGTTCGAGCGCCACCGCCGCGCCGATACCGGAGCTCGCACCGGTGATCCAGGCGACGCCGTCCTTCGGCTGCATGCGTGGCATGGTCATCGAGGGGTCCCCACGCCGGTGACGGACCGGCGATCCAGCCCGGCAACCTAGTCACAGCTGCAGCGCGGCGGAAGCCCCGTCGGCGAAGAGGACGCCCGATCGCAGGCATCTTTGCCGCGGCCGCCGGGCCTGCGATAAGCTGACGATCCCAGGGAGATCTTCATGCCGACCGAATTGCTGTTCCGCGCCGACGCCTATCAGAGCGAGACCGTGGCGACCGTGCTCGCCATCAACGAACGCGGCGGCATCGAGCTCGACCGGACGGTATTCTACGCCACGGGAGGCGGCCAGCCCGGCGATGCCGGCCTGCTGGTCACGGCCGATGGCCGCGAGATCACGATCGGCATCGCGATCTACAATCCCGAGGACAAGAGCCGCATCCTGCACGTCCCGCTCGAAGGCCAGGCGGCTCCGGCCATCGGCGACGCCGTCACCGCCCGACTCGACTGGCAGCGGCGGCTGAAGCGGATGCGCATTCACACCGCGCTGCATTTGCTCAGCGTCGTGCTGCCCTATCCGGTCACCGGCGGTGCCATCGGCGAGGGCGACGGCCGGCTCGATTTCGACATCCCGGAAGGCGGCCTCGACAAGGCCGAGATTGCC